>Ga0209204_1000006_pt1 | contig 249839 bp, 216 predicted proteins | sample AD_JPNMR2_MetaG_FD_184425 | JGI IMG/M metagenome (GOLD analysis project Ga0209204, IMG submission 184425) | Active sludge microbial communities of municipal wastewater-treating anaerobic digesters from Japan - AD_JPNMR2_MetaG (SPAdes) (version 2) | ecosystem: Engineered > Bioreactor >...
GAAAAAAGTAAGCAAAAAATCTGCTTTTAGAAGGCAATCTGCCTTCGGCAGACCGCCATTGGAACTTGCCCCCATTCCTTCGCTTCGCTCGGAATGGGAGACCCCAACGCAAGCTTCCAATGGCTTTACTGTCTAAAAGCATTAAAGCGGAATTTTTTCTGAAATTAAAATATCTTTGGTATAAATTCTTTTTGCAGGCAAATAAACAAAAAAAGCCATCGCTGAGTGGATGGCTTTTAAAAATTTTTATTTTTTATTTTCATTAATACATGTGTTGTCCTCCATTGATACTATAATTAGCACCTGTAATAAAACTTGCTTCATCGCTAGCAAGGAAACTTACAAGAAATGCTATTTCGTGCGTTCCACCTAGTCTTCCTACAGGAATTTGCTCAATAATTTTTGCTAAAATATCTTCTCTTACAGCCATTACCATATCTGTTGCTACATAGCCGGGTGAAATAGTATTTACTGTAATACCATATTTTGCTACTTCTAATGCTAATGATTTGGTGAAACCATGCATCCCTGCTTTTGCTGCACTATAATTACATTGCCCAATTTGCCCACGCTGACCATTTACAGAAGAGATATTAATAATTCTTCCGAATTTTCTTTCAATCATTTTTTCAATAACATTTCTTGTGCAATTAAACACGCTATACAAATTTGTTTTCAGTACCGCATCCCATTGTTCAAAAGTCATTTTGATTAATCTTGTATCTCTTGTAATTCCCGCATTATTTACCAATACATCAATCTGTCCTACTTCTTTTTCAATTTGTTCAATCATTGCTTTTGCTGAATTAAAATCACTGACATCTCCATGAAACAAAGGGATATTGTACCCTTCTGATGCCATTTGTTGCATCCATTTTTCTGCCTTTTCTTTAGTGTGATAATTACCCACCACTTTGTATCCATCTTTATACAACTTTTTGCACATAGCGGTTCCTAATCCGCCTGTGGCTCCTGTTACCAACGCTACCCTACCTTTCATAGTTGTAAATTTTATTGGTTAATGATAATTTTATTTAATTTTATTGACATTCATAATTAACGCTTCACCCGATGTACAAACATTTCCACTGGCTTTGTCCTTAATCAAAGTTTCTACAATTGCTCTGTTTTTATCAGGTACAACTTCTTTTACTGTAAATTCAGCCACATAAGGAGTATCAACATACATTGGTTTCAAAAAATTAAGTGATTGCTTCAAATAAATAGTACCTTCACCAGGAAACATAGTTCCAAACACTTTACTAAACAAAGAAGCACCCAGCATACCGTGCATAATTGGTCGCTTAAACATTGTTTTTGCAGCGTATTCAGGATTTAAATGAATAGGATTATTATCTCCTGTAATAAGAGCAAAATCATCAACATCTTTTTGAGAAAACTGGAATTCATACTGAAATACATCATCTTTTTTCATAATAATTAAGATTTTAAAGTTTTACGAACATTGGGGGCGAATGTAAATATAAATAGACAAATAAAATAATTTATTAGATAAGCATACTATTTTACTCTATAAAATTTTATTTAACTGATTTTCAGCGATTTAATTAAAATATACTTATAAAGTTAATTTTTTTGTCAGGATTTAGGTATTTTTGTAACTAATTGATAAACCAATAAAATCCAAAACTATGGAAAAAAAGAGAAAATCGCTGATTACCAGCGCAGTAGCCGCCGCTACATTTGCAGCAATGAGCAACCTCAATGCTAATGCTACAGGCATTGAAATCAACGCACTTGGTTCAGGTGCAGATGTTCGCTCAGAAATCCTTACTAACAAAGGACTTTCAAAAATGCTTAATGACCTGAAATGTGGCGAAAACAAATCTGAAAGCACTACCGAAAAAAGCAAAGGCAAAGAAGGTAAATGCGGCGAAGGAAAATGTGGTGAGAAAAAAGCCAAAGGCAAAGAAGGTAAATGCGGCGAAGGAAAATGTGGTGAGAAAAAAGCCAAAGGCAAAGAAGGTAAATGTGGCGAAGGAAAATGTGGTGAGAAAAAAACAAAAGAACAACCTAAGTAATCTCCTTCTCTCTCAAATTCCGTCTCCCTTTTTTAAGGGGGATGGAACAAAGAGAGATTATTTTTAAACTTATGTATACAGAAGCAACCATAAAAGAAAATTTTAAGGAAGTTATATTTAAAAAATACAAAAATTTTTTTACACACGCTTTCATCAATGTGGGTTGTAAAGAAACAGCCAAAGATTTAGTGCAGGAAACTTTTTTAACTGCTTATCAAAAATTAAGTCATTTTGAACAAAAATCTTCTTTAGAAACCTGGTTATTTGGTATTTTAAACAATAAAATACTGGAACATTATAGAAAAAAGAAAAGTGAAAGTCAAAGAATTACAAAATTTGAAGAAGAAGAAATTTTATTTCACAAAAATGGCAGATGGAAAAAAGAATGGATTATAGATGAGCATTCTGATAGTGAAGAAACACAAAACACCATAATTAAATTTCTCAAACAATGTTTTTCAAAACTTTCAGAACAATATCAGAAAATTTTCTCATTAAAATTTTTCTCTGAAAAAAGCACAAATGAAATTTGTCAACTTTGTAATGTAACAGAAGATAATGTGTGGCAAGTATTACATCGTGGAAAATTACAATTAAAAATTTGCATTCAATCTCAACTTAAAAAATTGAAATGATAAATTGCAAAAAATATACAAGATACTTACACAAATCTGAAGTGACAGAATTAAAATGGTATGAAAAAATTCTAATGAAATACCATTATTTAATATGTCATTTATGTAAAAGATATACAATTGAAAACGAGCATTTGAATCAGATTTTAAAAGAAAATAAAACAAATGCTGTAATAAGTGATGAAGAAATTGAACAATACAAAGATCAATTAATAAAAAAAATACAGCTATGATTGGCATTGGTTATAGAAAAGATTTTGCAGAAGAATGGGCAGAGCAACCTGAACTAATAAGTCCAGATTTTATTGAAGTTGCCCCCGAAAACTGGATAAATGTTGGCGGCTATTGGAAAAAATTATTTTTTGAAAAATTACAACAATATCCTTTATTTACTCATGGATTATCTCTGTCTATTGGCAGCCCTGATGATATTGATTTTGATTTTTTGAAAAAATTGAAACTATTTTTGAATGAAACACAAGCAAAATATTATTCAGAACATTTAAGTTTTTCAAAATGTGATAATGCACATTTATATGATTTATTACCCATACCTTTTACTGAAGATGCTATTAAACACATTGTGCCTAAAATTCAACAAGTTCAGGATTATTTAGAAAGACCATTAGTATTAGAAATTGTCAGTTATTATTCTCCGCTTGCAGCAGAAATGAAAGAAATTGATTTTATTAATGCAATATTAAATGAAAGCGGATGCTTGTTATTGCTTGATGTAAATAATATCTATGTGAATGGATTTAATCATTCTTTTGATCCAAAAGAATTTATTTTGCAATTACCAAAAGAAAAAGTGGCATACATACACATCGCTGGGCATTTGCAGGTAGATGATGGTTTGATTATAGATACGCACGGAGAACCTATCATTGACCCCGTGTATGAATTGTTTGAATTTACAATGAATTGGTTACAAAAACCTGTGCCTGTTTTATTAGAAAGAGATTTTAATATCCCACAATTAGATGAATTACAAAAAGAATTAAATCAATTAAAATACATTTACAACAAAGCAATACAAAAATCTCAAGAATATGTTGCTTAAAGAAAATACATATCATCAGCAATCTTTATTAGCAAAATACACAAGAACTGGCGATGATCAAATCATTGAACAATTACAAAATTTTAAACCCAAAGGAATTAAGTATTACAGACATTTAATTTTCAATATCATTTATGATGGTGTAAGTAATGCTTATCCCATCACTACTGACTTTTTTGGTGAAGAAAAAATGAAAGAATTAGCAGATGATTTTTTCAAAAACCATTCTTGTCAAACTTTTCAGGTGTGGGAAATGCCTCGTGAATTCAAAGATTACATCATTGAAAAAAGAAAAGATTTGTGTGAACAATATCCATTTTTACCTGATTTACTTTTGTTTGAATGGATGGAAATTGAGATATTTATGATGCCAGATGAACCACTCCCAGAATATTCTAATCAAGGAAATATCTTAAAAGATAAATTAGTATTAAATCCAGAATTACAAATTTTATTTTTTCAATATCCCGTTCATCTTTATCATCCGCAAAAGATTAAACAAGAACATAAAGGCGAATATTTTGTTTTGATACACCGTCATCCTGATACAAAAGAAGTGATTTTTACAGAATTAAGTCCTGCTACTGTTAAAATCATTGAAGCACTTTATGAACAACCATTGAATTTTGATGAGATACAAAAATTATTTCCAAATTCATCTTTACAGCAAAAAAATCAATTAAAAAAATTTATCCATCAATCTATTCAAAACAAAATTATTTTAGGTTTTAAAAAATAATTCTTATTTCAAAATCAGATGTTATTAAAAGTGCAAAATCATTTAAAAGAACTATCGTTATTATTTGTTCGTCTTGTTTTATCATACGGATTTTACGAACCCGCCAAAACAAAATGGCAAGATATCCAATCTGTTGCAGATTGGTTTAGTAGTTTGAATATCCCATTCCCATTATTGAATGCATACTTATCTGCATCTTTTGAAATGCTTGGTGTATTTTTACTTTTAATTGGATTATTCACAAGATGGATAGCAATTCCATTAATGTTTATAATGATAGTAGCCATTTTCACTGTTCATTGGGAAAATGGATTTGCTACCTCTGACAATGGTTTTGAAATTCCACTTTATTATTTTGTAATGTTATTGGTATTATTATCTTATGGTGCAGGTAAATGGAGTGTTGATTTTTATTTAAAGAAAAGAAAATGAAAATTAAATTCATCTTAATAATTTTTGTTTTCAATTCAATTTTATTTTTATCACAAAATGTTATTCAATGGCAAAAATTAGATAATGCTACATTTGAAAAAGCCAGAAAAGAAAACAAATACATTGTCTTACATTTAGCCGCAAACTGGTGTCATTGGTGTCATGTAATGGAAGAAAAAACATACCATCATCCAAAAGTCATAGAATTATTAAATAAAAAATTCATTGCTTGTTATGAAGATCATGACCAAAGACCAGATTTAGCCAACAGATACAGAGAATACGGATGGCCTGCTACCATTGTATTTAACCCCAATGGTAAAGAAGTATTAAAGGAAACCGGTTATATTCCACCTGATGAATACATTCAAAAATTACAAAATGTTTTATCAAATAAAAATATTGAAAATGAAAAAACCTCTTCATCAAATACAAGTTTATCAAGTGCAGGAAATAATTTGAAATACATATACAAAGATGTAATGAATAGTATTGATTTAAAAGTTGGTGGATTTGCTTCTGCACAAAAATCTGTGGACTTTGAAATGTTTGAATATGCTTTTAATCATCCAAATGATAGTTTAAATCAATGGTTAAAAATAACTATGACCAACTCAAAAGAGTTATTAGATAAAGAATGGGGCGGCGTTTATCAGTATTCAACATATTCCGACTGGAATCATCCTCATTATGAAAAATTATTATCTGTTCAGGCAAGATATATCAAAATGTATTTGTGGTATTTTTACAAAACAAATGATTCTACATATTTTAAGTATGCTATTAAAATATTCAACTATACAAAAAGATTTTATTTGAAAAAGAACAATACTTTTGCTAATGCTCAAGATGCAGATTTAATCAAAGGAAAAAAAGCACACGATTATTTTTCATTATCCGACAAAGAAAGAGTAAAATTAGGAATCCCATCTATTGATACCAACGCATTTACTGATAATAATTCAAAGATGATTGAATCACTGATTTATTTGTATGCTTATACAGAAGATAGCAGTTATTTAAAAATCGCAAAAGACAATGCAAATTATATTATCAAATACAGAAAAAGAATTGATGGATTTTTTAATCATGCTTATCAAAATGATTTAACGCCGTCTTTAAGTGATCAAATATATTTTGTAAAGGCATTGATTGTGTTGTATAAATCAACTTCTGATAATTTTTGGCTTAATGAATGTAATGAACTTGTAAATAACATAATAGAAAAATTTCTTTCTAAAAATTGTTTGAAAAGTTTTTTACCTCTGCAAAATTATCTTGAACCAACTTGTATAGTTAGTGAAAATATTGAAGGTGCAAGAATTATTAATTTTTTAGGTAAGATTTTAAACAATGAAAAATACATTCATACAGCTGAGGCCATTTTTCATTGGTTAATTTCCGATGAAGTATATGAACAAATTATTGTTGAACCTGGAATTTTGACATTAGCAGAAGAATTAAAAAAAGAACCTTACAGTGCTTTGTATTTAGTAAAAAATGAAAATCAAAATCCTATATTATATCAAACCATTTTACAAACACCAAAATTTTATTTACTTACCTATTTGATGACTGAAAAAAATATCTTAAAAGAAAAACAAGAATTATGGGAAGCATTTAATGATTCTGTTGTATTATTCTGCACTTCTACTTTTTGCAGCAGTCCTATGAAAGATGAAAAAGAAATCAAAGAATTTGTAAGAAATAAATTGTTAGAATAAATTAATTTTTATTAATTAAATTTGTAAGAAAAATTATATGGAATCAAAAATTAAAGTATCAGTTATCGTAAATGCAAATTTGAAAAAGGTATGGGATTATTACACTCAACCTGAGCATGTAACTAAATGGAACTTTGCTTTAGATACATGGCATTGCCCTTATGCTTCTAATGACTTACGAGTAGGTGGTAGGTATTTAGCAAGAATGGAGGCAAAAGATGGAAGTTTTGGTTTTGACTTTGATGCAACTTATACAGATGTTCAGCATTTAAAACAATTAAGTTATGTTTTTGGAGATAGAGAAGCAACTATTCATTTCAATGAATTAAATAATCAAACAGAAGTAACAATTTATTTTGTTCCAGAAAATGAGAATTCATTAGAACTTCAAAGAGATGGCTGGCAAGCAATTTTAAATAATTTCAAAAGATATACCGAAAGTAATTAAAAATTTATTCAAACAATATTTAATAGTTTAATTCATTAATTACTAATGTACACACATTTTTTATAAAAAACTTAAAGGATTTTGAAATTTCATTTTTAACTTTAAATTTTTAGAATATATTCTCAAAGTTAAATGTAAGTATTCATAACAAAAATTTTTTAAAAGTATATGCTGTACCTGACTATTATTCATTTGTGGAATTTGAATGAGAATAAATAAATAAATAAATAAAGTAATTATGATTTCACCAAGATATTAATAAAAAAAAATCAACTATTATTAATCCCTAATTTTTCTGTATGTTTGCTTCTTATTAAATAAAAAATGTCTTTTCAAAAAAATCACTTCATCAAATTTTTTGTAATTGGATTATTAACGCTCAGTTCCTGTCAATTATCTCGTATGATAATTTACAATTTTGCTGACATCAATGACTATAAAATATTTCCATCAAGACCATTATTCAAAAGCAATCATCCATTTCATTTTTATTATGCTAAACAATTCAAACATCCTGAAAAAATCAATGACATTCCTTTTGATAAATTTTTAGAAAAAACAAAAACAGTTGCCTTCATTGTTATTAAAAACGATACCATTCAATATGAAAAGTATTTTCATTCTTATACTGATTCAAAAGTAGTGCCTTCTTTTTCAATGGCTAAATCAATTACATCCATTTTAATAGGTTGTGCTATTGATGATAAACTTATAGATTCAGAAAATGATGCTGTAACAAAATACATTCCTGAACTTGCTAAAAATGGTTTTGATAAAGTTACAATCAAACACTTACTTCAAATGACTTCCGGACTTGACTTCAATGAAAATTACTTTAATCCATTTAGTGATGCCGCTACATTTTATTATGGAAGAAACATCCGCAAAAGAATTATTCATCTTAAATTAAAATATCCACCTGGAACAAAATTTGAATACAACAGCGGCAACACACAATTGCTTGGATTAGTATTAGAAAGAGCATTAAAAGAAAAAAGTATCACTGAATATCTACAAGAAAAAATTTGGACTCCATTAGGAATGGAATTTGATGCCTCATGGAGTATTGATAAAAAGAAAAATGGTATTGAAAAGACATTTTGTTGTATAAATGCCGTTGCTCGGGATTATGCAAAGATAGGAAGATTGTATTTACACAAAGGTAAATGGAATGAGCAACAAATTGTATCAGAAAAATGGGTTGAAAAATCTATTCAATCGGATACTACAGAAGGAAGTGTAAATTACTATCAATATAATTGGTGGTTGCCTACACCGGGTAAAGATTTTTTAGCAGAAGGTTTTTTAGGTCAATATATTTATGTTAATCCTTCAAAGAATCTAATCATCGTTCGTTTAGGCAAAAAAGAAGGTAAAACAAACTGGTGGAAAGTTTTTAGAAATTTAGCAAGTAATTATTAATTCATCATTTCTTTCTTATACTCCTCCAATGCTATTTTCAAGCACTCCATTGCGTTTGCGAGATCTTCTTTTTTCAACACATAAGCAATACGAACTTCTTTTTTACCTTCACCAGGAGTTGAGTAAAAACCAGTGGCAGGAGCTAACATTACTGTCTGATTTTTGTAATTAAATTTTTCTAATAACCATTGACAGAATTTATCTGCATCATCAATGGGCAATTCTGCAATACAATAAAATGCTCCTCCTGGCATAGGACAACGTACGCCATGTATTGCATTCAATGCATTCACTACAAAATTCCTTCTTTCTGTATATTCTTTAACTACTTCATCAAAGTATTCCTGTCCTAATGATAATGCTGCTTCTGCTCCTATTTGTCCAAATGTTGGCGGGCTTAATCTTGCTTGTGCAAATTTCATTGCCGCTTCCATTACTTTTTTATTTTTGCTAATAAGAGCACCTATTCTTGCTCCACAAGCACTGTATCTTTTTGAAATAGAATCCAACAATATAATATGTTCATCTGCACCTTTTAAGTGCATTACAGAATGATATGTTTTTCCATCATAACAAAACTCTCTGTATACTTCATCACTTAATAAAAACAAATTGTATTTTATTGCTAATTCCTTCAATGCTTCTAACTCTTCTCTTGTATATAAATATCCAGTGGGATTTCCAGGATTACAAATCATAATACCTTTTGTCTTTAGTGTAATTCTTTTTTCAAACTCGCTAATAGGTGGCAGTGCAAATCCATTATCTATCACGCTTTTTATAGGTTTTATGACAACATCTGCGGCTCTTGAAAATCCAATATAATTAGCATACAATGGCTCTGGTATAATGATTTCATCACCTGGATTAAAACAAGTCATCATTGCAATTTCAATTGCCTCGCTACCGCCAACAGTAATGATGATGTCAGAATAATCTACATCTATATTATATCTCTTGTAATATTCTGCTAATTTTTTTCTATAACTTTCAATACCTGCACTATGAGTATATTCAAGTATGGTAATGTTTGCCTTTTTAATTCCTTCAAAAAATACAGGCGGAGTGGGCAAATCAGGTTGTCCGATATTTAAATGATAAATTTTAATTCCTCTTTTTTTAGCCGCTTCTGCATACGGCACTAATTTACGAATGGGAGAAGCAGGCATTTGAACTGCTTTGGATGATATTTCAGGCATAAAATTTTTTGGACAAATTACTATAAAATTTTAGTAGATTGCAAAATTATCAATTTAATATTTTTTTTCAAAAACTTACCAACATTTCAAAATTAAAAAAACTATTTTTGCACAAATTCATTAAATGAAAAATAATAAGATACATCCCGTTAAAAGATTATTTTCTTTATTAAAAAACAACAAAAAAGAAGTCGGTCAAATTTATTGGCTTGCATTATTTTATGGTTTAATAAGTTTGTCGTTACCTTTTGGTATTCAATACATTATCAATTTTATACAAGGTGGCACCTACTCTACATCATACTTTGTTTTAGTTTTTTTAATTACATTAGGTGTTATCATTTATTCAATATTGCAAATTATAGAATTAAGAATTTTAGAAAATATTCAGCAAAAGATATTTACTTATGCAGGTTTTGATTTTACATATAGATTTCCAAAAATAAAAATTGAAGAGTTATTAAACATTAATGCTCGTGATTTGGCAAACAGGTTTTTTGATTCTATAGTTTTAGAAAAAAGCATCATCAAACTTCTAACAGATTTTAGTATTTCTGCTATACAAATAATTATTAGTGCATTAGTTCTTTCATTGTATCATAGCAGTTTTATGATTTTAAATTTAATTGCTATTTTGTTCTTATATTTTTTATTCAAATATACTTTTGAAAGAACATTAAAATCAGGTTTAAGTTATTCAAAAATAAAATACAAAACTGCATATTGGATAGAAGAAGTAGCAAATGCATCAAGCACATTTAAATTAGCAGGTATTACTGATTTGCCTATGCAACAAACAGATACATTACTTGTAGAGTATCTAAAAAAAAGAAACGAACATTATAGATGGTTAAATATTCAATATATTGGATTAAATATTACTAAAACCATATACATTCTTGGTTTTTTACTTATAGGAGGAATAATGGTAATGGAACAAAAAATGAACATCGGTCAGTTTGTGGCCGCTGAAGTTCTTGTAATTACTATAATGAATGGAATAGATAAAGTTTTAAACACATTGAAGAATTTATATGATACCCTTATATCTATTGAAAAAATTGCAGAAGTTACAGATTTAAATCTTGAAAACAATAATTATCAAAAAGTTATTTATCCATCTTCTGAAAAATCTATGCATATTAAAATAAACAATCTTAACTTTAAATATCCAAATACTAATAAATTAATATTAAAAAATATCAATGTAGAAATATGTAAAAATGAAAAGGTTTTAGTTACGGGAGAACAAAATTCTGGCAAATCATCATTTATAAAAGTTTTATCTTCATTATATGAAATTACAGATGGAGATATTTTATACAACAATATTTCTATCAAAAATATTGACCTTGAAAAATTAAGATACGATATTGGAATCTACTTTAAAGAAGATGTTATTTTTAATGGAACTATCTGGAATAACATAACACTAGGCAGAGATGGGATAGATAAAACATTTTTATTTGAAATCATTGAGAGAATTAATTTAAACGACGAATTAAAAGAACTTTCAAATGGATTAAATACACAAGTTTATTCTCATGGTTTTGGACTTACTTTCTCAACTATTAGTAAAATCCTATTTTTAAGAGCAATTGCTACTCAACCCAAATTACTTTTAATGGAAAATATTACTTTAGGTATGAATAAAAAAGAAAGTGAAAAAATAATAGATATAATCACTGACAAAAAATACAATTGGACGCTTGTTTGCATTGGTAATGAAGAATTTGCAAATAAATTTGATACTATTTATTATTTAAGTAATGGACAATTGACAAAAAAATAATTTATGCTTAATATATCCAAAAGTAAAGTAACAATACCTAATTACTATTTGTCACTTGAAAAAGTCAATAAGATTCAATTTAAAAATTTAAGAAATAAACTTTTTATTTACTTACTTTTATTCATTCTTGTCATTTTATTTTTACCATGGACACAAAATATCAGAAGTAATGGTATTCTTACAGCACTTAACCCCGAAGTAAGACCTCAATCTATACAATCAGTAATTGACGGTAGAATTGAAAAGTGGTATGTAAAAGAAGGTATGTTTGTAAATAAAGGTGATACTATTGTAAAACTATCTGAAGTCAAATCAGAATATTTTGATCCTGATTTAGTGAATAGAACTAAAAACCAACTTAAATCTAAAACATCAGCAGTTGAATCTTATGAAAAAAAAGTTAATGCTCTTGAACAACAAATTGCATCTCTCATTAAAATGAAAGAATTAAAAACACAACAATTAGTTAATAAGTTGCAACAAACAAAATTAAAATTACAAGCAGATAGTAATGAGTATCACGCCGCTAAAATAAATTACTTAACAGCAGAAACTCAATATAAACGTGGTGAAGAATTGTATAATAAAGGATTAAGATCACTTACAGAATTAGAAAACAGAAGAGTAAAAATGCAAGAAGCACAAGCCAAAATGATAGCAGCAGAAAATAAATATCTTGCTACACTTAACGAACTTAATATCATTGAAATTGAACTGAATAATATTCAAAATGAATATCAAGAAAAAATATCAAAGGCAGAATCTGATAAGTTTGCCACTATCTCGGCTCTATTTGATGCACTTGCTTCTGTAAGTAAATTAGAAATTGATATGACAAATTATTCAATAAGAAATTCAATGTATTATGTAATTGCACCTCAATCTGGATACATTACAAAAGCCGTAAAAACAGGTATTGGAGAAACAATCAAACAAGGTGAAGAAATAATTACCCTTATGCCTTCTAATTATAAACTTGCAGTTGAAATGTATGTTGAACCTCTGGACTATGTGTTAATAGATACAGGAACAGTTATTAGAATACAATTTGATGGTTGGCCTGCTTTTATTTTTTCAGGATGGCCTGGTCTTACCTTTGGAACATTTGGTGGTAAGGTGGTTGCAAAAGATAGATTTTCTACAAATGGTAAATTTAGAATCCTTGTTGCCCCAGATGAATCTGACCATCCTTGGCCAAAAGAATTAGCCGTTGGCGGCGGTGCAAAATGCCTCGCCCTTCTTAAAACCGTTCCTATATGGTATGAAATATGGCGTCAAATTAATGGATTTCCACCTGATTTTTACAAACAAATACCTATTAGCAAAAGCGATGAAAAATCAAAAAGTAAAAAGTAACTTCTTTCTATGAAATTATTTCTTTCAATAACTTTAACTCTGTTTTTCAACTATTGTTATTTGCAAAACTCAGATAGTATTATTACATATTCTAATTACATTCAAAATATAATCAAATTTCATCCACTAATCCAAAAATATAATATAGAAACAGTTCAAAAAAGTAAAGCATACATTACAAAATCCCGCGGCTTTTTTGATCCAAAAGTGTATTATAATTTTGACCAAAAATTATTTCAAACTAAAAATTATTATTCAATAATAAATGGTGGACTAAAAATCCCTTCTTGGTTTGGAACGGACTTTAAAGCTGAATACAATTACAATACAGGATTATATATAAACTCTTCAGAATACCTACCTCCAAACGGCTTGTGGTCTTTAGGATTTTCACAACCTATTTTCAAAAATTTATTTATAGATGAAAGAAGATGGCAACTCAAAGCATCTAAAATTGAGTTACAAATTGCTGAACTTGAATATAATCAATACAGTTTACAATTTCTCATAGAAGCTACTTATAGATATTGGGAATGGTTTGAACAATATAATAAATATCTTTTGCTTGATTATGCAACTCAAATTAGCAGAGAAAGATTAAAAGCCACAGAAAATGCAGTTATTGCAGGGGATTTGGCAGCTATTGATTCAACAGAAACATCTATTCAATACAATAACTTTTTAATTCAAAAAAACATCTCTGAAATAGAACTCAATAATGTAAAAAACAATATTCAGTACTTTTTACAATGGGATAAAAATCAATTCAATTTTTCCTTAAACTATCCTTATTATCCTGAAAAATTTAATTCTTCTAATATAAAGAATTTAATTTTTGATAAAAAAATTTTTGACTCTCTTATTTATCAACATCCTGCATATAAAAAATACCTTCTTAAAAACAAAACATTACAAATTGAAAAAAAATTTAGAATTGAAATGCTAAAACCTCAATTAGACATTACGTACAATGCTTTGCTTTTACCCGTTCATCCAAATGATTTATATTACAACAGTAACAATTATAAATGGGGAATAAATTTCTCATTACCCGTATTTTTAAGAAAAGAAAGGGCTGAACTTAAATTGATTAATCTTAAATTAAGAGAAAATCAAATTGAATCTGAACTTAAATTTTCTGAGCTTTTTATCAAGGCAACAAACTATTTCAATTTATACAGCACTTATTCAAATCAACTAGTCAATATTGAAAACTTAATTCAAAGATATGAAAAAATGCTTAACGCAGAAAGAGAAAGGTTTTTTGCAGGTGAAAGTTCCGTATTTCTTGTAAATTCAAGAGAAAATTATCTCATAGATGCTAAATTAAAACAAATCAGTTTTTATGCCAAATTAAATCTTTACAAAAGTTTATTAGAACTCTCATTAGGTCAAATACCTCAATAAGATGAAAGGTAGGGCTTCTGTATATAATCCTGATAACCGTTTTTTGTCAGAAAAAATTTCAAAAGAAATTCTTTGGGCAATTGATGAATTTGAAGAACCAGAAAAAATTGATACAAAAATTATTGAAGTTTTTCCTAAAACTATCATCAATGAAGTTAAAAGCCCCGATTTACCTTTTATGTATTCTATGAACCCGTATCAGGGATGCGAACATGGTTGTGCATATTGTTATGCTCGTCCAACGCATGAATACTGGGGCTACAATGCAGGTATTGATTTTGAAAGTGTTATTCTTGTAAAGAAGAATGCTCCAGAGTTACTTGAAAAAGAATTACTTAAAATTAAAATAGTTTCACCTATTGTCATTTCAGGCAATACTGATTGCTATCAACCTGTTGAAAAGAAATTACAAATCACACGCCAACTATTAAAGATTTGCAAAGATTTTAATTACCCAGTTTCCATCATAACTAAAAACGCTTTGATATTAAGAGATATTGATATACTTCAATCAATGGCAGAAAAAAATTTAGTTCGAGTACTCATTTCAATTACAGGTACTGATGAAAAAGTTCGTTCAGTTTTAGAGCCCCGAACTTCAACCTACACAAACAGATTCAAAACTATCAAAATACTATCTGAATACAATATTACTTGCGGTGTAATGGTAGCACCCATTATTCCAGGATTGAATGATAAAGAAATTCCAGAAGTTTTGAAAATTGCATCAGAAAATGGTGCTAAGTATGCAGGATATACAATAGTCAGATTGAATGATACAGTAGAACCAGTTTTTGTAAATTGGTTAGAAAAAAATTTTCCTGATAAAAAAGAAAGAATACTTTCTCTCATCAAAGAATGCCATGATGGAAGTTTGTCTGATAAAAGATTATTCAACAGATATAAAGGAAACGGAAAAGTTGCAGAATCAACTCATCAACTTTTTAAAATTTTTCAAAACAAATACTTTACAGAATACAATAATGAACTAAACTGTTCTCTCTTTAATGGTCAAAAAAATGGAGATGAAATTCAGGGAAGTTTGTTTTAATGAAAAAATAAATTTCACAGATTAACAATATTAATTTCACTCATCATTGCGAGTAAAGCGAAACTATATCAAAATAAAAATTCAGTTTACAAAAAAATACTATTAACTTTTCACATATAATTTAAATCCCTTACCATGCACATTAACTATGTTGATATTTTCATCTTTGCTTAAATACTTTCTCAGCTTTGCAATATACACATCCATACTTCTGCTATTGTAATAATTATCATCTCCCCATACTGATTTTAAAGCAAATGATCTATCTAATAAATCATTTTTGTGAATAGCAAATAATCTCAATAAATCTGCTTCCTTGGTAGTCAAACTCATTTTTTCTTTTGAAGGATTATGTATGAGTTCTTTTTCATTGTAATAAAAAGTATAATCTCCTATTTCAAAAACATTTTGGTCTGACTCAATGGCTTTGAATGCATTTGTTCTTTTAAGAATAGCATTGATTCTTGCAATTAACTCATCCATTGAAAAGGGTTTAGTGATATAATCATCACCTCCGGCATTAAATCCTTCTAAAGTATCTTCTTTTGATCCTTTTGCTGTTAGAAAAATAATGGGAACATTCTGGTTAATTTCTCTGATTTTTCTTGCTAAATTAAACCCATCTAATTTTGGCATCATCACATCTAATATCAATAAATCAAATGGTTTTTTACAAAATACATCAAAGGCATCTTGTCCGTTAGATTTTACAGTAACATCATATCCCTTTTGAATCAGGTATTGTTCGAGCATAAATGATAAATTCTCATCATCTTCTGCAAGTAATATTCTTATTTTAGCACTTCTATTTTCACCCATAACAAAAAATTTTTAACAAAGATAAGAAATAGATAGATACTAAAACAAATTTTTTAACATTTGTTTGAAGTATTTTCGCCGAATTTTTGAGAATATGGGATAAAAATCACAAACTCACTTCCTTTTCCTGGCTCACTCTTTAAATTTATCTCACCTTTATGAAGTTCCACAATTTTCTTTACATAAAATAATCCTAATCCAAAACCTTTAATATTGTGTGTGTTTCCTGTAGGCACTCTATAAAATTTTTCAAACACTTTTTTCTGATGTTCTTTTGAAATACCTATACCATTGTCTTTTATACTTAAATAAATTCCTTTGTTATCAGACCATGTTTTAATCACAATTTCAGGTGCCGTTTCGCAGTATTTTATGGCATTGTCAATTAAATTATTGATGACATTCGTAAAATGTGTTTTATCAACTTCGGCACAAGGGTTTTCAGCATTTAAAAATGCAGAGATATTTCCTCCCTTTTTTTCTATAATCAATTTTACATTTTGAATACTTTCACTCAAAATCTGATGTATGTTTTCTTTTGTGAATTTTATTTTTAAATCACTGTTTTCAAGCGTAGCAGAAGTTAGAATACTTTCTACTAACTGATGCAATCGTTTTACTTCACTTGCCATTATCTTTAAAGTTCTTTCTTCCGCTTCGGGAGTTTTTTGAATGCTCTTATCACTAAAAAACTGTATTCCTAAATTAAGCGTAGCAATTGGAGTTTTCAATTCGTGAGTCATATTGTTGACAAAATCATTTTTTATGTCAGATAATTTTTTTTGACGAAGAATAGTTGAAAGAAAATAAACATAAGAACTTACTAAAATGATAATAATAAATGTTGATATAATTAGTAATGTCAGCATTTCGCGAATAATATATTTTTTTTGATGAGGTATTTTAATGGTTAGATATGTAGGTGATACAAAAATATTTGATGGAAATATGTTGATGCTGTATTCAATGTTGTTATTATTTTCATTGATAATCGGAAAGTTGTCTGATATATTTTTTTTATTAAAACTTATATAAGGCAAAGTACTTTTTAGTTCAAAGCAATATTTTGCTTTAATACCACTATTAAGTAATTCTGCTTGAAGTATTGAATCTAATTTGGTTGTATCAATTTTTGGAGAAAAATTATTGTAGATATTAATACTTATAGATTCATCAAAAATATCATTCACTTTTTCGTTTGATCCTTTTACAAGCTCAGGATGAACAGTTTGTACAGATTGTTTTTTTTGCGGTGTAATTGTAGAATTCAAACTTACAGGCAATAATGATTTAAAAATAGCTTTTTTAATATGAAATGAATCAAACGGAATTTCTTTGTGAATGTATTTTGATGAAATAAATCCATTAGAGTCGGTACTTAATTCTTCAAACAAACGAATGCGATAATCTTCGGTGTTTTTATCAATATTATTCTGAACTGTAACGCCTTGTGATCGATAATTTATTCTTTTAACAACAAAACTTCTATCTGTAAATAAATTAACTTTTTTAGAAGTATTGAGTAAAGCCGTTTGAACCTGATGTGAAAATTTTTCCTGTTTAATTAAATAATCTTCATAAATAGAATAGACCTGAATCCCAATAAGTGCAATTATTGCAATGGCAACGAATACACTAACTATAAAAATTTTCTTTATCATAATAGAGGCACAAAAATAAAAAGGTCTCCCGCCATAAGCAAGAGACCTTTTGAAAATTTATCAAATTTTGTAATTTGTTCTTATTTATTAATAACTAATTTTTCTAAATAAAAATTCTTAGCACTTCCTAATCTTACAAAATATACACCAGCAGGGATATTATCTAAATTCAATTCAATTTTTCCTGAAACATCTACTTTGGTATTTTTGTAAATAGTATTTCCTAATGCATCAATCATTTCTACAAAATTGATTTCTTTAATGTTTTGAGGAATAAGTTGCACATAATTGCTGGTAGCAGGATTTGGTGACAAAATAAAATGTGCATTCATTGAATGAGAAATTTTTGCAACACCTGTTGCTAATGTAGCACTTCCATAGATATTAACATCATCAATTCTGAATGTGCCGTTTGTACTTTCAGCATTCCAAGCATACCATCTGAAACTTACAGGTGTTGTAATCTGAGTTAAAGAAGGGAAAACTTTAAATCCTGATTGAATAGTAGATGCAACAATACTATCATTATTCCAAAAAAACGCATTTGCATCTGGTCCGGTAGATACTACACTTACATTTGTGTTGGTACTTATTGCTGTTATATTCGAAGCAAATCCATTAACACTATGGCGAACAGCCCAAAAGCGAGGTCCTGTACTAGAACGATTAGATTTAAAGACAATTGAATCAAATGCTAATTCATAATTTGTTTGAGGAGTTATTGTAATGTCATAATACTTATTTAAATCAATACTTCCTGAAAAACTTGTGTTATTATTATTTGTTGCACCAGTTCCCCATCCAGAAAATGAAAAATAACCATTAGCAGATGCACATGTTCCTACACCAACAGCAATAAAAGAACCACTTGTTAAACCAGTTGTAGTAGGAGGAGGGGTAGGGTCAACTGTTCCTGTGCAAGCTGATCCACTTGTTACTGAAGCAAAATTGTAAGTAATTGTAAATGAGGTTGTTTGTGCAGTAATAAATCCTGCAGCGCCGATTGTTTGAATAATGAGTAATAGTTTTTTCATAGAATAAATTTTAAATTTTGCCGCAAATATAAAAAAAATAATTTCAATAAATCAACATTTTTACGAACGGTAAATAAAATTTAACAGAAATTTAATGTGTCAAACTTATTTCACAGATAATTTTACTTGATATGATCCTGAATTTTTTTCACTATAAACAGTTTCATAAATGGTCAGGTAAATAATTCCTTCTGCACCTGCAATGTTTTTTTTGTAGAAGTGTTTTATTTATTTATAACTAATTTTTCTAAATAAAAATTCTTTGCACTTCCTAATCTTACAAAATAAACACCAGCAGGGATATTATCTAAATTTAAATCAATTTTTCCTGAAACATCTATTTTGGTATTTTTGTAAATAGTATTTCCTAACACATCAATAATTTCCACAAAATTAATTTCTTTAATGTTTTGAGGAATAAGTTGCACATAACTGCTGTTAGCAGGATTTGGAGATAAAATAAAATGAGCATTTATTGTATGAGATATTTTTGTAACACCTGTTGCTAAAGTCGCTGAACCATAGATATTAACATTATCAATTTTGAAAATACCCCCTGTATTTTCAGCATTCCAAGCATACCATCTGAAACGAACTGGATTAACGACTTGAGTTAATGAAGGAAAAACTTTAAATCCAGATTGAGTTATAGCAGTAATATAAATATCATCACTCCAGAAAAATGCATTAACATCAGTTCCAGTAGAAACAACACTAACTAAAGTGTTTGTACTAACAGCACTAATATTAGAAGCAAATCCATTTATATTATGACGGACTGCCCAGAAACGAGGACCAGTGGCATTTCTATTAGCCATAAAAATTATAGAATCAAAAGCAAGTTCATAATTTGTTTGAGGTGTAATCATAACTTCGAAGTATTTAGTAATATCTAAACTTCCTGTGAAATTAATATTATCAAAATCTGTAGCACCAGTTCCCCATCCTGCAAAAGAAAATTCGCCATTTGAAGAAGGACAAGTATTTACACCAAGGGCAATAAAACTTCCGCTTGTTAATCCTGTAATAGTTGGAAGTGTCGTTGGATCTTGTATGCTTGAACAAGGAACAGGTCCCATAACATCAGCAAAATTATAAGTAAGTGTAAATGATGTTGTTTGAGCAGAAATCAATCCTACTGCGCCGATAGTTTGAATAATAAGTAATAGTTTTTTCATAGTATTAATTTTAAATTTCATCGCAAAAATAAAAAAAATAATTTCAATAAATCAACATTTTAACGAACGGTAAATAAAAATTAACAGAAATTTAATGTGCTAAACTTATTTCACAGACAATTTGACTTGATATGATCCAGAATTTTTTTCACTATAAACTGTTTCATAAATGGTCAGGTAAATAATTCCGTCTGCATCTGCAATGTATTTTGTAGAACTACCGGCACGCAGTTTTTTACCGTTTTGACCAATTTTAAATATCAAAGTTCCATAATTAAAATACTCTGAACCAACATCTTCTGGAGGTGGCAATGGTGTTTCGCCTGCTACATTTCCATCAGGAGCATACTTTTTATTATCTAAACTCGCTAATACAATTTCGCCTCTTGCTGAAATTTCAATGGTTTGTCCTTTCTTAACTTTTACACCTGTATTTAGCCATCCACCACTATTATTAGCCATAATATGTTTGGATGCCTTTACTGAAAAGGAATAATTTCCATCTGCACTTTCAAAATAAGACACATCCATACTTTTAATCTTACTAACTGGAATTTGAGATTTAAATACTTCATTAGTAAAATCAATGGTTTTGAAATTTATATTTCCAGAAATTCTATCTCCATTATTTAAAACAAGAACATCATAAAAACTGTATTCATTGATGGAATGAGCAGATAAAATTTCATTTAATAAACTTTGAACATTTTCTGAATTTGTTGAAGTGTTTTTCTCTAAAAATTTTTCTAAAAAATAAACTGCCTTCAAGCCATATTTTGAAATATTTTCAGAAGCAGATTGAATTTGCTTTTCATCAGAAGTATTAGCTAATATCTGAATGTTTTTAGTAATATCACTTTGAATGCTTTCATCTTTTTCTAATCCAAAAATTATTTGTGATACATCTTTAATCTGAATATTCAAAATGCCATAAGGAGTAGTAAGTGTAATATCTTTCATTTTAGCAGAACCATACAATATACTTCCATCATAAAAGTATAAAGTAACATCAGCAGATTTTTGAGCAATACTCAAACCTGATAATACCATCATTAATTGAAAAATAACTTTTTTCATAGTTTTTTTGTGCAATGATACAAAAATTTTATTGGATGTATAAAAAGATTATAATGAATGGTTTTTAATTTTTTGACTTTTGTAATTTTGAATTTTTAGAGTAATTTTTATTTGAAGTGTGAATTTTAGTGTAAATTTGTATCAAAAAACATGAACCTTCAAGAAGCTATCTTAAAATCATTAGAAGAAATAGGAAAGCCTGTTTCAACTGAAGATTTATACAATTATATTATTAAAAAAAATTATTATGAATTTTCAGGAGAAACGCCAAAAAACACTTTATCTTCAAGATTAGGCGATTTTATTCGTAAGGGAGATATAAGAGTTAAAAGAGAAAAAATAAATAATGCTTTTTATTATTCACTTACTAAAAATGAAGATACAATTAATGATGAAGGTTTGAATGAAAATAAAAAAATAAAAATGATAACTTTAAAGAAAAGGACTTGCATATTTTATTAAGTACTTTTTTAGGTGAAAAAAATATTTATGCTAAAACTGTTTCACATGAACAATCAAGCAGTAGCAAAGATAAAAATCAAACATGGATTCATCCTGATATGGTTGGTGTTGAGTTGATAAATTTAAAAAACAGTACTGCTAAAAGTTTTCTTAAAACAATTAAAAGTAATGCATATATAAACTTATTTTCTTTTGAAATAAAAAAAGAAATTAAAAATGATAATGATTTAAAAAATAAATACTTTCAAGCAGTATCAAATTCAAGTTGGGCTAATTATGGTTATTTAGTTACTTTTGAAATCGACACAGATTTAGAATATGAAATGGAACGCTTAAATGCATCATTTGGAATTGGTATCATAAAATTATCTGCAAATCCTTTTAGAACTAAAATACTTTATCCGGCAAAGTATAAAGAATTAGATTTTAAAACTATTGATAAACTTTGTACTATAAATACCAGTTTTAATGAATTTATTGAAACTGTTGATAAATTAATAAATGCAGATAAAGGATATTTTGAATTAACAAAGAATAAACTAGAAAATCTTTGTGATAAAAAACTTAAAAATAATGAAATAATGAATTATTGTAAAGAAAAAAATATCCCTTTTGAAATGGATGATTTTGAATAACATCACTCCCTAAAATTCTCTATCAAATAACTCAATACTTTCTTTGCTGATTCTATATTTGAAGTCCCTGGGCCAAAAATAAATTTTACTCCTGCATTATACAAAAATTCGTAATCCTGTGGTGGGATCACTCCACCTGCTACTACTACAATATCTTCCCTTTTATATTTCTTCAACTCCTGTATAGCTTGTGGAATAAGCGTTTTGTGCCCCGCGGCTAAACTGGAAATAGCCAGCACATGCACATCATTTTCTACAGCTTGCTTAACTGCTTCTTCGGGTGTTTGAAACAATGGACCTAAATCTACATCAAAGCCCATATCTGCATAAGCCGTGGCTACTACCTTTGCTCCTCTATCGTGTCCATCCTGTCCTAATTTAGCAATCATAATACGCGGTCTTCTACCTGCTTGTTCTGCAAACTTATCAGATAGTTTAATTACTTCTTCTAATTCTTCTTTTTTTCCTGATGCTTTCATATACACACCTGTTAATGTATTTGGCCTTGCCTGATAACGACCATAAACTTTTTCTAACGCATAAGAAATTTCTCCTAATGTTGATCTTCTGCGAGCCGCTTCTACTGCAAGTTCCAGCAAATTACCTTTTCCACTTTGTGCGGCATTGGTAAGTTGATTTAATGCTTCTTGCACTGCGGCTTCATTTCTTTCACTTTTTACCTTATTAATCCTTTCTATTTGTTGCTGGCGAACTTTTGTATTATCTACTTCTAAAATTTCAATTTGTGTTTCTTCATTGACCTGATAATTATTCACACCCACTATTACATCTTTGCCACTATCTATTCTTGCTTGCTTGGCCGCAGATGCTTCTTCAATTTTCCTTTGCGGAAGTCCTTCCATAATGGCTTTTGTCATTCCACCTAATTGTTCAACTTCCTGAATTAATTGCCATCCTTTTTGAATTAAATGATGAGTCAGATATTCCACATAATAAGAACCTCCCCACGGATCTATTACTTTTGTTACATCAATTTCATTTTGTAAAATCAATTGTGTATTGCGTGCAATACGAGCACTGAAATCAGTAGGTAATGCTAATGCTTCATCTAATGAATTTGTATGTAAACTTTGCGTGTGGCCTAATACAGCGGCTAATGCTTCAATAGCAGTGCGAGTTATGTTATTAAACGGATCTTGTGCAGTTAAACTCCAACCACTGGTTTGACAATGTGTTCGTAGAGCCATTGATTTTTCATTTTTGGGATTAAATTGCTTGACAATCTTTGCCCATAATACTCTTGCGGCTCTCATCTTTGCTATTTCCATAAAATGATTCATTCCTATGCCCCAGAAAAAAGATAAACGAGGTGCAAAATCATCAATGTTTAATCCTGCTTTTAGACCCGTGCGAATGTATTCAAGCCCATCTGCAAGTGTATATGCCATTTCAATATCCGCAGTGGCTCCCGCTTCTTGCATGTGATAACCACTGATAGAAATAGAATTAAACTTTGGCATGTATTTAGCAGTGTAAGCAAAAATATCTCCGATAATTTTCATTGAAGGTTCAGGTGGATAAATGTAAGTGTTTCTTACCATGAACTCTTTCAAAATATCGTTTTGAATAGTGCCGCTTAACTGTTCTTGTTTTACTCCTTGTTCTTCTGCAGTAACAATATAAAAAGCCATAATGGGCAAAACCGCACCATTCATTGTCATTGACACACTCATCTGGTCCAAAGGAATCTGATCAAAAAGTATTTTCATATCTTCAACGGTATCTATTGCTACACCCGCTTTTCCAACATCACCAACAACTCTTGGATTATCACTATCATAACCGCGATGAGTAGCAAGGTCAAATGCAACAGATAAACCTTTTTGTCCTGCGGCTAAATTTCTACGATAAAATGCATTACTCTCTTCTGCTGTGCTAAATCCTGCATATTGACGAATAGTCCAAGGACTTTTTACATACATACTTGAATAAGGACCTCTCAAAAATGGCGGAATACCAGCAGCAAAATCTAAATGTTCTGCATCAGCAATATCATTTTTATTGAAATAATTAAATACATCAATTCCTTCTGCTGTAACAAATGTTATTTCTTTTTTAGAAAATTCAGGTGATTGATATTTTATTTTATCAGAAAAATTTTTTCTCATACTTGTTGTATTTGTTTTTCAAAATATTCAGCAAATCTTTTTGGAATGAAAGCATTTGTTTTTGTTGAATCAAAAGATGTTTGATAATAGAACTTTTCAATGTTCTCATCCTTTGGATTTGGATATTTATTAACTCCTATCAAAACAGATTGATTATTTATATACTTTTGAAGTTCTATTTCATAAGATTTTTGAGTTTCTTGCTGAATGATATTTTGCTCAAGTAAAGTTATTAAGCCATTTTGTTTTTCAATGTCTAAAAATTTTTGGTAAGATTTTTCAATAAGTTCTTGAGTAAATTTTTCTACAAAATAATTGCCTAATGTTGTTTCTGCTGTTTTATTTAAATAACTTTCTTCTTTCATCATTATCAATTGATTTCTTGCCATTCTTAAAGAAAAATCCGAAACTTTTTTGAATGGATAATCAAATGGTAAAATACTAATACTATTTGCACCTCCAAAAATAGCACTCATTGCTTCTGTTGTAGTGCGAATAGTGTTATTGTAAATGTCTTTAAAACTTTTATTAAGTAAAGTAGTTTGTGCATGAATATGAATATTGGCTGTATGATGATATTCGTTGAGTAAATGATTTACTAATGATCTCAATGCTCTTAACTTTGATATTTCTTTGAAGTAAGAATTGCCTATTGACACCTGAATATGAACATCTTTGTATTTTGAAAGTATCTTTTTGTTATCAAGATAAAAAAGATATTCATTCAAATGTGCAAGTGTATATGCTAATTCCTGAACAACATTTGCACCGCTTTCTTTGTATAATACTGCATTTACAGGAATATGATTAAGTTCATTCAAAACTTCAAAGTCACTATTTTTATTTTCGTGCCATTCACCAAATTTTTCATATAAGTAAATGGGATCAATGTTTATGAAACTATTTTTCTTTTTGGTAAATTCATTTACAGAAATATAAATTTCTTTGAGATTATTTAATATATCAATAGCATCAAAAGAGATATTGAAATTTGAGTATATGTGAGGTAGTGAGATGTTTGTAAAAATTTCATCAAAATCAAATTTAGTATAAAAATCAATATGAATTCCTGATGAACCACCATTCAAAGATTTTACAATATGTTCATTTATTTCCCTTTCAGTGTGATGTTGAGTTGGAATAAATTGAGTGATTTCCCAATCAATGTGATTAAAATAAGGATGTATATTTAAGTTAGAAATATGTTCTTTGTTGTAAAAAGGACAAATATCAATGCCTTCGGAAGTATGGGTTATTAATTCATCAATAGAAATGAGTTTTAAATCTTTCAAAATTTTTTCTTCCCATTCTTTCGCAGATACTGGTTTAAATTCTGATAGTAGTTTCATGGTATTGATATTTTTTTATAGAAATTGTGATGCTTCTTTTTTCAAGTATTCAAGGGCGATTTCGTGAGGTAATTTTTTATCAATAGAACTTGCAATATTGATAATTGTAAGTGATAATTCATTGCTGGAATTATCTGGTTGCACTTTTGAGTAGGCGATATTGATGAGTTTTATTGTTTCTTCTTTGGCAGTTTTTATGAGTTCCCATGCACCGTTTGAAATAAATAACTGTTGAGACAAATTATGTTCATACTCTTGTTTGATACTTTGAATAAGTGCGTGATGTAATTGTTTATTGGTCATATTGTGTTTATTTACACGAAGCACAAGAGAATTAGGATTTAATCGCTCTAAAAAAATGACCATACGCTCGTATGCTTGAATTTTCATTGGAGTAATCTGACTGGCAATTTGTTTTTTTAATTCTGCTTCTTTTCTTTTTTCTTCAGATTTAAAAAAATCTCTGACAATAAAAAAAATCACGCCTGCTGTGAGTAAAGAAGGTAAAACAATCTGTAATAATTGAATCCAAGGGTTCATAAATTTTTTTGCGAAATTTACAAAGAATATAATAAAGGTGCAATGTAAGTTAAAAATGAAGAGTGAAAAGTGAAGAGTGAAAAGTGAAAAATTAAATTTTGAAAAGTAGGGGCAATTCACGAATTGCCCTTACAAAAAATCCCGAAGGGATGACAGGATTATAGTGGAAAGTGAATAGCACTGACATTTATGTCGGTGAAAAGTGAATAGTGAATAGTGAAAAATTAATTTTTGAAATGTAAGGGCAATTCATGAATTGCCATTATGAAAGTTTTAACAGCGAATAATGAAGTTTTGATTTAAAATAAATTGATTGTATATTTGTTCAATAAAATTAATTTAGTGATGAAAAAAATTCTGTTATTCATTTTACCCCTTATTACTTATTTTTCAATACATGCACAAGAGGTAAAAGATTCTACCATTATTCCAGAAGAACAAAAATTATATGAAAAAGCAATTAAGTATATTGATTCGTCAAAATATGATGTAGCAGAAAATTTGTTATTACAAGCCATTAAAATTAATAAAAAATATGTTCCTGCCTTGCTGAAATTGGGTTACATAAAACTTCAACAAAAAGATATAAAAAGCAGTGAAAGATATTTTAAAACAACATTAAAGTATGATATTTCGCAATGGGAAGCATTGAAATATCTGGGCAAAATTTATTATGAAAACAAAAAGTATTCTGATAGCAAAAAAATGTTAGATAGTGCATTTCACTATGAATCACAAGACCCTGAATTACTCTTGTATAGAGCACAATTAATGATTGCAGGTAAAGCATACAAAGATGCTCTCAATTCTTTGAATGAAGCTTTAGATATTCGTCCAAATTATATTGAAGCACTGGTATTAAGAGCAGAAATTTCTTATCACATCAAGCAATACAATGAATGTATTAAATCTATTTCTGCAGCAATTGAAAAGATGCCTGCCGATAAAAAAGAATATTCTGCATATAAACTTCGGGCAAAAGCATATTTTGAAGTTGGAAAATTCAAAGAAAGTATTCAGGATTTTAATGTGTATTTAGACGCGAATCCTACTGATGAAGAAGCATTGATATTAAGAGCATCTGCAAAAATTAATACAAATGATTTTGCTTCTGCTGTTACAGATTTAGATGAAGCCATCAAAATAAATCCAAAAAATCCTGTAAGTTACAATTATCGTGGTGCCGCAAAAGGTGGTTTAAACAAATTCAAAGAAGCATTGGAAGATCTGGATTATGCTATCAAATTAAAATTTGATTATGCTTCTGCATACATCAACAGAGCGGCTATTAAGTATGCCATCAAAGATAGAAGAGGAGCATGCAAAGATTTAGAAAAAGCAGATGCTCTTGGTGATCAAATGGCTTACAAGTTAATTCAGGACTACTGCAAAGGTATGCAGTAAGGTAAAGTAATTTATTTTTACTTTTGCCCACAACATCAATATGTTTTCGCCTTTCAAAACATTTTTATTTTTGTTGAGTTGTTTATTGCTTTTAGGCATTACTTCTTTTCTTATAGAAAAAAATGAAGGAAAAATTTTTAATGATTACAAAATTAAATTTTATAGTATCAATAACCTATTGAATTATAAGAATAATCAAGCATTAGAAGATAGTGTTGAAAAAATTATTAAAGAAACTGAAATTGTAGAAAAAGAAGTTGATAGTATTAAAACCGAAGAAAAAACGATAGTTGCAGATACTCTAAAAATTTTTCAGGTATTAAAAAGCATTCCTTACGACAAAAATTTTATTTCAAAAATTGAATATCCTAATGGTGATAAAAATATCTTGAATTATCTTTTAAAATCATTGAAAAATGCCACACATCAAAGCACTCATATTTTGTATTATGGAGATTCACAAATTGAAGAAGATAGATTTTCAGGATATATTAGAGAAAAATTACAATTATCTTTTGGTGGTAGCGGATGTGGATTACTTTCTATTATGCCCATTGCACAATGGTTAGCCCCAAGAATACAATATTCTGAAAACTGGTATAAATGGGATTGCTTTGCAGATGCAGGAAGCAAAGATGAAACCTATGGAATAATGGCACAAAGTTTTTTAATTGACTTTTCAAAAGGAAAAGGAAAATGGATATCAAAATGTAAAGATGCCACATCAACTAATGTTTGTTTGTTTAATAAAGTAATAATGTATTATGGAAATGCGATAGATAGCACACAAGTAAAATTTTTCAATAATGGTGAGTTGATAAGTGAAGTTATATTAAAGAGTAATGATAATTTTAATAAACAAATTTTTGCAGTAAAAAATAACGAAGAGATATCTTTTGAAATATCTGGAAAAACATCGCCTTATTTTTATGGTATTTCATTAGAAAGTTTTAATAATGGCGTGTATGTTGATAATATCGCACTGCGAGGGTCATCTGGCACTTTTTTTCATTTGATTTCAAGAGATTTACTTAAAAGATTTTTTAATGATTTGAATGTATCAATGATTGTTTTACAATTTGGTGGAAATACAATGCCTTTAATAGATAGTGAAGAAAAAGCAAAAAAGTTTGGAAGTTATATAGATTATCAAATCAAAACAATTAAAAGTATTGCTCCACAAGTGCCGATATTATTTGTAGGTCCATCAGATATGAGTGTAAATATTGATGGCGTAATGCAAACACATCCTTATTTAGAGAGTGTTATCAATGAATTAAAAAAAGTGGTTTTATCAAATAATTGTGCATTCTTTGATATGTATAAAGCAATGGGTGGAAAAAATTCAATGCCTATTTGGGTTGAACAAAATTTAGCGGCAAAAGATTACATACATTTTAGTCCTGCTGGTGCTCGCAAAATGGCTTCTATTATCTATTATTCATTAATCAAAGATTTACAGGAAATAAACTTATGAAAAAATTATTAGTAACATTTTCAACACTATTTCTATTTATTCATGCACAAGAAATTCCTGAATGGATAAACATTTCACAAAATAAAATTATTTTTGATAAAGATAGTTCTGACTTCTATCGTTTTATTGAAAAATTTAAACAGGTAAAAACTGGTAAAAGAAAGAACATTTACATTGTTCATTTTGGTGGTTCGCATGTGCAAGGCGGTTTTTGGAGCGAATCAATAATGAATACACTTCAAGATGAATTAAAAACAAAAGGTGGTGGTTATTTTGTGTTTCCATTTAAGCAAGTAAAAACAAATAGCCCATATTATTTCAAAACATACAGCAATGGAAAATGGAAAGTCAATAAATGCACCAAAATTTCTGACAGTTTGAAATATATTGGAATGTGTGGAATATCTGCTATTACAGATACATCGTGCTATGTAAGTATTAAAAACGAATGGAAAATATTAGATGGTTTTACAAGAATAAAATTTTTCTATAGAAAAAATAATAACTATGATGTATTTCCTTCCTTTCAAGCATCAAAGATTATTGAACACGAAAATTATACTGAATATTTGCTTTCGCAAAAGTTAGATTCTATAAGTTTTTTCATTCAAAAAAAAGATACAAATTATTCAGAATTTATATTGGATGGTTTTAGTTGTGAAAATGATAGTGGTGGTGTGTATTATGCAGGATTTGGTGTAAATGGTGCTACATCAGAGTCATTATTAAAGTGTGCTTTACTTTTACATCAATTAAAAAACATTCAGGTAGATTTGTTTATTCTTTCATTTGGTGTGAATGATGTGAGAAATAAAGCATTTTCAAAACAAGAGTATATTCAAAATTATGATAGTTTAATTTCAAAATTAAAAAAATCACAACCAAATAGCAGCATTTTATTAACAACAATTTCTGATAATTACATAAAGAGAAAAATTGCAAATCCCAGAACAGAAGCAGGAAATGAAGCCATTTATGAAATAATGAAAAAATATCAATTATCAATATGGGATTTGAATGCAGTAATGGGCGGAAAAAAATCTATGTTGAAATGGTATAAAGCAGGATTATCAGCAAAAGATAAAATTCACTTTAATAAAAAAGGTTACTTTATTTTAGGGTATCTAATGGTGAATGCAATAACTGATAAATTAAATAATTCATCAAATCTGAAATGATAGAAAATATCTTACATATCATTTTTACTTACAATGATGAGCCATTGTTATTTACACATTTGTTTTTCTGGTTATTTTTATTGGTTGTATTATTTTTTTATTCAATTGTATATAACCTAAAAGATGAAAAGGTCATTTGGAAGATTTTATATTTAGTGCTTACAAGTTTTTATTTTTATTACAAAACAAGCGGAGTGTTTATTATTATATTATGGTATGTCATTATTGTTGATTTTTTGCTTGGTAAAAAAATTGCTAATGCTCAAAATGTTTTACATAAAAAAATATACTTAGGAATAAGCATTGCAAATAGCTTATTATTACTGGGTTATTTCAAATATTCATATTTTATTGTAGAAAGCGTTAATCAATTATTTCATACATCATTTACTTATGTCAATTACTTTTCTATATTTACAAATGAATTTTTTAATACTCATTTTGATATTGATAAATTGATATTTCCAGTTGGTATTTCATTTTTTCTTTTTCAAACAATGTCTTATGTAATTGATGTGTATCAAAAGAAAGTAGATCCACTTGATTCTATTGTTGATTATGCATTTTTTGTAAGTTTTTTCCCACATCTTGTAGCAGGACCTATTGTAAAAGCACACGATTTTATTTATCAAATTAGAATGCCTTATCAGTTGAGCATTGCGGAATTTAAGCAAGCGTGGTTATTAATCATGAAAGGTTTGAGTAAAAAGATTATTGCAGATTTTATGGCTATTCAAATGATTGATAAGATATTTGATAATCCGAATTATTTCACAGCATATGAAAATTTTCTTGCCATTATTGGTTATTCATATCAGGTGTATGCAGATTTTTCGGGTTATACCGATATTGCTATTGGCATTGCACTTTTATTTGGTTACCGATTAAAAAAGAATTTCAATTATCCCTATAAAGCACAAAGTCCCTCTGAATTCTGGAAAAGATGGCATATTTCACTATCATCATGGTTAAAAGAATATCTTTATATTCCATTAGGTGGAAATCGTAGCATTACTGTTGCATCATACATTGTGTTATTTATCATTATGTTGTTTTTAATTTTGTTGTTTGGTAATATCACAATACTTTTCATTTTAATAGCAGTGTTTTTATTATTTTTTGTTTTATCAAGATACAATGAAAAATTTCGTAGAGTATTTGAACAAGACATTAATATTATGGTAACAATGTTATTAGGTGGTTTGTGGCACGGCAGTAGTTGGTTATTTGTAATTTGGGGAGGGCTGAATGGTTTAGCAGTCGTTATTCACAAACAATGGGAAAAAATTTCACCTTTCAAAAACTCTCAAAATATCTTTGTAAAATTTTCATTAATGATAACAACTTTATTGTTTATTTCTTACACAAGAATATTTTTTAGAAGTCAAACACTTGAAAATGCAATCAAAATGAATGAAAAAATTTTTTCCAAATGGAATTTTGAAAACATATTGCCCATCACTACACATTATGCAGATGTTTTAATACTTTTGCTTTTATGTTATATTTTTCATTGGTTGCCTGAAAAGTGGAAAGAAACTATCTATAATTCTGTAACTAAATTACCGATTGCTTTATTAGCCATTTTAAGTTGTGTAATTGTATTGTTACTATATCAACTAATGGCATCTAATACCAGACCATTTATTTACTTTCAGTTTTAAAACAAAAAGACCTAAATGATGTTTTATCACTTAGGTCAGTTTGAATTTTATTTTATTTTTAATTCAGAAAATATATTTTGTTAGAAAAAATATCATTTCGTATCAGAACCATCTGTATAAATTAGTGGAAAAAATTTATTGTCTAACAAAGATAAATAAACTTTATCAATTTGATTAACATCAAAATCTTTTTCAAAACAAACATATTGAATATGTGTTTCATTAGGTTTTACAACATAATTGCAAGATAATTCTCCTTCTTTTGCGGCTGTAGTATAATTAAAAAACAAATCTCCATTTTTCATTAAAATATAAACTTTGTAATCATTCCATTTTAAATCCTGTTTGGAATAATTAATGACGGCAATACGCATTTTGGTATATCCTCCTCCATTTGAATTTCTTACAAATTCAGAGCGAGTTGGATAAACCCCAAAAGCATAATCAATTGTTTTGTCTGGATTTGAAATTACCTCATAAAAATAAGGTACTTTTTCTTTGTCTTGAGCTGTTGCTGTTTGTATGCCAAAACCAATAGTAATGGCACTTACAATGGTGATGATTTTTTTCATAAAATGATTTTTTGGTAATACTACAAAACAATTATTAAACTTCCAATAAAATTATTTTGACCACATTTAAATTTCTTACTTCCACTGTTTTAACCACCTATTTAGTATAAACAACTTAAAAATAATTTCTAATTGAGTTTTACTTAAATTATCTAAAGAATTAATATTATTCAAATATTTCCTATCAATTATCTCTTTCCATCCATTTTTAATTTCAGATAAAATGTCGTATTGATACTTTACTAACCATTCTTTGAAAGGTGCATCAAATGCTTTTTTATCTTTACGAGAATAAATTTCAAATGGCAACTCTTTTTTAAATGCTTCCCTCAACACATATTTACGAACACCGTTTGATAATTTTAGATTTTCAGGAATTTGAAAAGCCCATTTCAATAATTCAATATCATCACTAAATGGCAATCTGCTCTCAACCCCAAACCACATACTACATCTATCTTCACATTTCAAAAATGCTTTCAATCTTCGGTAAGATAAATCTTTCAATAATTCTGTATTTAAATGACTGGTAATTTGATGTTCATTTTCATCTTTGTAACACGATAAAATATCTTTTGATAAAAATTTAGATTGTGTTCGCTTTTTATGTGAATAAAAGTTCTTAATTATTGCTTTAATAAAAAAAGTATATGGATTATCAATATATTCAGAGGATTTACTTAAATGTTGATTTAAAGTTACTAACTTCATCTTATTCAATAAAGACAACCAATATGCAACATAATGATGATCGTATCCTGCAAATAATTCATCACTTCCCTGTCCGCTTAATATCACTTTTATACCTGCCTTATGCACTTCTTTCATTAATAAAAATTGATTGTATGTACTTGTGCTCCATATTGGAATATCCTGTGAATACACTAATTCATCTATGTCTTTGAAAAAATTTTCAGCAGAAGGTTTTATCCAGTGATCCTGACTGTGAATTTGACGACTTACAATTTGTGCAAAGTTTCCTTCATTCACATTAGCATTATCAGGAAAAGAAATAGAAAATGTATGCAAAGGTTTTTCTACTTTTTTAGATGCTGATACAGCAATAATAGAACTGTCCAGCCCACCGCTTAATGAAATGGCTACTTCTACATCACTTCTCAAATGTTCTTCTACACTTTTATGAACAAGATGATTAGTTTTTTCAAACAGATATTTTTCATCAATGCTTTCATTGATGGTTGGCGATAATAAATTTTCTAAACTAAAATATCTTTCTTTTTTGAGTGATATATCATTTGCATTGACAATAATATTTTCGCCCGCTTGAACTTCTATGATATTTTTAAACAAGCCATTTTCTTGATGTTCCAAAACATTATCCATCAGATATTTAGAGAGTGCTGAATAATTGATTTCAAAAGGAATTAAATTTGATTTTAAAAATGCTTTTTGTTCACTTGCAAATGCAAAAATATCTTTTGATAAATAATAATACAATGGCTTCACTCCTACTCTATCTCTTGATAAAAAAAACTCATTTGTTCTTCTATCATAAATACAAAATGCCCACATTCCATTCAACAACTCAACAAATTTTTTTCCATAAAATAGATACGCTTTTAAAATAACTTCTGTATCAGAATTTGAAAAAAAATGAATTCCTTCTTTGACTAAATTTTCTTTTAGTTCAAGATAATTATACACTTCTCCATTGTAAGTTATCCAAACATCGGCTGATTCATCACACATTGGCTGATGGCCTAATTCTGATAAATCAATAATTGACAATCTTCTGTGCATCAACCCTATTGAAAAAAAACTTGATGGCACTTCATTTTTTGGAATAAATTGTAAAAACTTTAATTGTGAATGATTTTTAGAATCAACGGAATGTTGTGTTTTGTAACAATAACTTGTTTGATTATCAAACAAACTTATACCATCGTCGTCATTGCCTCTGTGTTGTAATATACGGGAAACTTCATTCAACCATTGCCTCGCATTGATTTGCTGATTAAAAGAAATTATCCCTGCTATGCCACACATTACAAAGTAAAATATTAGGTATTACATTATTTTTCCAAGTCCGGGAAACATTTTCATTAGTTGAGCCATTGCACCTTTATTAGACATCATCTTTGCTAATTTTTTCATTTCGTCATACATTTTAATCACACGATTTACTTCGTTGATATTGGTGCCAGAACCATTAGCAATTCTCATTTTGCGAGAATGATTGATAAGTTCTGGTTTTCTTCTTTCTTCTGGTGTCATTGATAAAATAACGGCTTCGGTGCGTTTTATCATTTTTTCTGTTTCTTCACTATTCATATTTTTAGCAAGACCAGATAATCCAGGCATTAAAGAAGCTATGCTGGATACACCACCTAATTTTTTCATCATTCGGATTTGAGTAAGCATATCTTCAAAATCCAGTTGATTTTTCGCCATTTTTTTGGCGAATTTTCTTGCTTCATTTTCATCTATTTCCTGCTGTGCTTTCTCTACAAGGGTTACAATATCACCCATTCCTAAAATTCTATCCGCCATTCTATCGGGATAGAAAATATCTAAAGCATCTAATTTTTCGCCCTGACTGATAAATTTGATTGGCTTTTGAACAACAGATTTAATAGACAATGCCGCACCACCTCTGGTATCACCATCCATTTTTGAAAGCACTACGCCTGTAATACTTAATCTCTCATTGAACGCTTTCGCTGTATTTACGGCATCCTGACCGGTCATTGCATCTACTACAAGCAAAATTTCATGTGGCTGAACTTTATTTTTTATCAATGAAATTTCATTCATCATTTCTTCATCAATAGACAAACGACCCGCAGTATCTATAATTACAGCGTTGTAATGTTTTTCTTTGGCATATTCAATTCCTTTTTCAGCAATTTTAATAGGATTTTTTTCTCCATCTATTGAAAACACTTCTACACCTATCTGATTACCTAATATCCTTAATTGGTCAATAGCCGCAGGACGATACACATCACAAGCAATAAGCAAAGGATGTTTTGATTTTTTTGTTTTGAGATATTTAGCAAGTTTAGCAGAAAAAGTTGTTTTACCAGAACCTTGCAAGCCCGCCATTAAGAATATAGATGGATTGGATGACAAATGAATATCGGCATTGGTACCGCCCATTAATTCTACTAATTCATCGTGAGTGATTTTTACAAGTAACTGACCTGCCGTAATTTTTGATGAAACTACTTGTTGCCCAAGTGCTTTTTGTTTTACTCTTTCTGTAAAATCTCGTGCTACCTGATAATTCACATCAGCATCTAAAAGTGCTTTGCGAATTTCTTTGAGCGTTTCAGTAATGTTTAATTCATTGATTTTATTTTCACCTTTAATGAGTTGGAAGGCCTTATTTAACCGCTCTGTCAAACTTTCAAACATATTCTAATTTTTGCTACAAATATACGATATTGATTGGTTTTATTCCAAAAACTATTCTGATTTACAAAATTTTACCCTAAAAGAGAAACAAATAGTTTTGTGAGGCAATGACAAAATTCGTCACTAAAAATTCTTTTCACTTTACTTCTCCCAACTCACTAAATTTCTTTTTACCAAATACATAATGTTGTAAAACAATACTTTTACTATAAGTAGGTGAAAAAGTATAATTTATACGATGTTGTTTTTCAAAGATTTTACGCTTGTTCCAAAACTTTCTAAAATGTTTGTAAAAATAAAAATGGGCTTTAATAACAGATAATGTGTGCTTTCCATTGCCTTCTAATAAAAATTTAATACCTGCCACGCCATCTAAAACTAATCTCAAAAATATCTTCCAGCACAATTTTTTTTTCGGATGGTTTTTTAATAAAGTAATTAAACTATTGCGAAAATTCAAATATGTTTTTTGTGGATTTATTTTGTTTAATGTGCCTCCACCAAGATGATACACCTTTGATTTTGGTTGTACATATATTTTGTAACCCATATTTAATAATCTCCAGCACAAGTCAATTTCTTCCATGTGTGCAAAAAAATCATTATCAAATCCTCCTGCTTCCCAAAACGCATTTGCACGCACAACCATACAAGCACCTGTTGCCCAAAAAATTTCTCTTTCATCATCGTATTGATGAATATCTTTTTCCAACTCTAAAAAAATTCTTCCTCTGCAAAAAGGATAAGCCAAAACATCTAAAAAACCACCACTTGCACCAGCGTATTCAAAGTATTCGGGATTTTTGTCATCTAATAATTTTGGCATACATACTGCAATATCACTTCTACTTTCCATTAGTTCTAATACAGGCAACAACCAGTTTTCAGTAGTTCTGATGTCATTATTCATCAACACATAATAATCTGCCTGAATATGTTTTAATCCTTCATTGTATCCCCTTGTAAATCCAAGGTTTTCCTGATGGCGAATGATTTTAATTTCAGGATAATTTGAATTTAGCCACTGCACACTTTCATCAGTAGACGCATTGTCTATGATAAAAATTTCATTCAAAGGATGATGTTGTGCTACAATTGGTAAGTAAGTTTGTAATAATTTCAAACCATTATAGTTCAGAATGGCAATGGCTACTTTGGGCATTTATTGCGGGTTTTGATACATTTTGTCAAAGTTATTTCCGTAATTCATTTTTTGTTGCTGATACGGATCATTGATGTTGTAAATGTCGTGTTTCATAATTTCTCTTTGCCAGTTTGGATTATTGTATTCACCTTTCATATCGCTGTGAATGAGCGAATAACATTCATCTGCAATACCTTTATTGACAAATACAAATCTTCTGTTTGTAAAAAACTGATTGGTAGCCCCATCATAAATGCGATAATACTGCCATATTTCATAAGGGTAAGCACCGGGTTCAGATAATTGAATAGTCCTTTGATTGGGCTCACCATATTGTAAATACACACGACCTCTGTCTGTGTAATAAGGAGCAATTTTTCCACACTTAAAATTTTTCATTACATAATTCAGTTTTGAATAATACTTTTTAGCCAACTCAACTGCTGATGTAGTATCTGATGCTCTTTTTTCCCAGAAATCAATCATAAAGTTTTTCATCATTTGTGCATCTTTTGTAATGCTTTGATTGATAATCCAGTCCTTTTCAATATTATTGGCAATAGGCCACAATGCTTCTAACCACATTTTAAGAGTATCTACTGAATTTTGTTTTCCAAAAAATAATTCTTCATCTACAGGAGAAATTTGCTTTGCCAGCAAACTTTTTCTTTGAAAATAAATTTGTTCTTCCTTAATTGTTTTGTTGTTTTTATCTTTTATTTCAATCATCAAAAAATAATTTCCAGAAGGCAAATCTTTTAATGAAATACCTGAAATAACAACATTTACAGACGATGATGAAAGTTTTTTAAATCCACCATAATTATCAAGCACTTTATTATTATCTTTATCTTTTATTTTAAAATTAACCACAAATGGCTCTGCTTTTCCAAGCACTTTATCGGCATTGTATATCTCAAACGTAAAATTCAACTTATCAAAGTTTTCATTAAAATAATTATCTGTATAAGGAATTAAAGTATAACCATATTTGAAATACATATCTTTTTGATTAGATTTTTCAAGCACATCAATAAATTGCACACTTGAAAGTTCAATACTATTCTTTTGAAAATTAGTTTCAATATCTTTTGAAAGTTTTAAAACAAGCGATGTATCCTTTGAAAAATAATCTTTCATAAAAAGTTTGACACTATATTTTTTTTTATTGTCTAACCAGTATCTACGAATGTATCCGAAATAGGGAATTTCTTGATATTTCTTTGCAGATGGACTTTTAAATAAAAAACTATCTCTTTTAATCAATTGATTATCATTCCAAATTTCTATACAACCATTTACAGCCACAAAATAACTGCTATCTTTATTTTTTTGAATATTCAAATTATAAGGACTTACAGACAATGCTACTTCTGCATAACAGGAATGATGAGAAGAATCAGGTATAAAAAATTTATAAACTTCCCAAGATAAAACAGGCTTGTTTTGTGCTACACAAGCCATTGATAAAAATAAATACAGAAAAAATAATTTCAATTTCATCACTGCAAAATTGATAAAAATAATTTAAAGAAATGCTCAATAAGAAAAATTTTATTCATCTTTGCAGAAAATTTTTAAAAATTTATTCTTTATGGCCAAAAAAAGCGATACTAATTTAGTGATTGTAGAGTCGCCTGCAAAAGCCAAAACTATTCAGAAATTTTTGGGAAATGATTTTGTTGTAAAATCCAGTTTTGGACATATCAGAGATTTACCTAAACAAGATATTGGTGTAGATATTAATAATAATTTTCAACCCACATATATCATTGACCCTGAAAAGAAAAAAATCATTGACGAACTTAAAAAAGCAAGTAAAGAAGCAGATACAGTTTGGTTAGCATCCGATGAAGACCGCGAAGGAGAAGCCATTGCGTGGCATTTGTCAGAAGCATTGAATTTACCAAAAGAAAAAAGAAAAAGAATTGTATTTCATGAAATCACCAAAAAAGCCATTGAAAACGCTATTAAAAATCCAAGAGATATAGATTTTAATTTAGTCAATGCACAACAGGCACGCCGAATTTTAGACCGATTAGTAGGTTACGAACTTTCACCCATTTTATGGAAAAAAATTAAATCTAATTTATCCGCAGGTCGTGTGCAATCTGTTGCAGTTCGGCTAATAGTAGAGAGAGAAAGAGAAATTCAAAATTTTCAATCTAAAACTTTCTTTAAAGTATCTGCTGTTTTTATATCCAAAAATCAAACATTCAAAGCAGAATTAGATAAAAAATTTGATACCGAAAAAGAAGCACAGGAATTTTTAGAAAAATGTAAAAATGCAGAATTTACAGTTGAATCAATTGAAGTAAAACCTGCTAAAAGAAGTCCTTCTGCACCTTTTACCACATCTACACTTCAGCAAGAAGCCGCAAGAAAATTAGGATTTTCAGTAGCACAAACAATGACAATAGCCCAACGTTTATACGAAGCCGGCTACATCACTTATATGAGAACCGATTCAGTGAATTTATCTGAATTGGCATTAGAAACCGCAAAAGAAGTAATTACAGATTTTTACGGAAAAAATTATCATCAGCAAAGACAATTTACTACCAAAAGTAAAAATGCACAAGAAGCCCACGAAGCCATTCGTCCTACTTATATCAATAAACTGCAAATTGATGGAGAAAAAAATGAACAAAGATTGTACGAACTAATTTGGAAACGAACAGTAGCATCGCAAATGGCAGATGCTATACTTGAAAAAACTGTTGCAAAAATTAGCATTTCTAATCGTGATGAAAAATTTATTGCACAAGGTGAAGTGATTAAATTTGATGGATTTTTAAAACTCTACATTGAAAGCACAGATGATGATGAAAATACAAATGATGAATCAAAAGACAGCACTATATTACCACCTCTGTCAAAAGGAGAAAAATTAGCAACCAAACAAATTATTGCTACACAAAGATTCACATATCATCCACCAAGATATACAGAAGCATCATTAGTAAAAAAGTTAGAAGAATTAGGCATTGGAAGACCTTCTACTTATGCACCTACTATTTCTACTATTCAAAAAAGAGAGTATGTTGTAAAAAAAGATTTAGAAGGCACACCAAGAAATTATGTTCAATTAGTTCTTGAAAATAAAGACATTAAAAAAGAAACAAAAACAGAAAACACAGGTGCTGAAAAAGGAAAATTATTTCCAACCGATTTAGGATTTGTTGTAACAGATTTTTTAGTTCGCTATTTTCCAAAAATTATGGACTATCAATTTACTGCAAATGTAGAAGAAGAGTTTGATGAAATAGCAATAGGCAAAATAGATTGGACAGAAATGCTCAAAAAATTTTATTTTCCATTTCATAAAGATGTTGTAAAAACCATTGAAGAATCTGAAAGAAGCACAGGCGAAAGAATTATTGGCACTGACCCCAAAACAGGAAAAAAAGTAATTGCAAGAATTGGAAGATTTGGACCACTTGTTCAAATTGGAGATGCGAATGATGATGAAAAACCAGTATATGCTAAACTCCCCAAAAATTTGAGTATTCAAACCATTACATTAGAAGAAGCATTGAATTTATTTAAACTACCAAAAGTTTTAGGCAAATACAATAATAAAGATGTAGTCGTTAATATAGGAAGATTTGGGCCTTATGTGATGTATGATGGCGGATTTGTTTCTATTCCTAAAGACGAAGATCCACACACTATTACATTAGAACGAGCCATTGAATTAATTGAATCTAAACAAGCCGCTCAGCAATCTAAAATTATTCAAAACTTTGAAAATGAAGGCATTCAGGTATTGAATGGACGATATGGACCATATATTGCTTACAACAAAAAGAATTACAAAATTCCAAAAGATAAAGACCCAAAATCCTTAACACTTGAAGAAATTATAGCCATTATTGGAGATGATTTTAAAACAACTGAATTAGTTGAAACCTCAGCAGAAAACACTTCTAAAACAAAAGCAAAATCTACTAAAACAGCCGCCTCTTCTGTAAGAAAAAAATCTTCTTCAAAGAAAAAATAAAGTATTATGGAAAAATACTGGTTGATAAAATCAGAACCATTTAAATATAGTTGGGAACAATTATTATCAGATGGTAAAACATTTTGGGATGGTGTAAGAAATTTTCAGGCAAGAAATTATTTGAAAGAAATGAAAGTAGGTGATAAATGTTTATTTTATCATAGCAATGAAGGGCTTTGTATAAGGGGCATTGCAGAAGTTATCAAAGAACATTATCCTGACCCAACTGATAATACCCAACAATGGGTTTGTGTAGATGTTAAACCATATAAAAGTTTTAAAAAGCCAGTAAGTTTACAACAAATTAAAGAACATCCAGTTTTGAAAAATATGCAATTTGTAAGACAACAAAGATTATCTGTAAGTAAAGTTACAAAAGAAGAATATGATATTATATGCAAGTTAGGCGGAATTTAATATATGTTGCTTTCATTATTTTTTTCTTATTGAAATGTGCTGATTCAAAAAAATCAAGTTCAGACAGTGTATTTTCTAATAAAATAAAATTAGTAGAAAAGTGGACAGAGGTAGAAGTATTAAGTCAAAAATACACAGCAGAAAGAAAATTTAATTCAGCAATACCTTGTATTAGTTTTAGAGATAATTTAAGCATTCAACAAAAAGATAGCATATTATTACATTGGTCAAATCATCCCGAAGAATTAAAGAATATAGTTGATGATTTATTAAGTAAAAATGAGGAAAAGAAGTAGTAAAGAAAAAAATACCTCACCCATTCCTCAAAACTTTTTTATACAGATTTAAATATTTTGGCAAGATATTTTTCACATCAAATTTTTTTGCATGTTCTAATGCATTTTTACTAAACTGCTGATACTTTACTTCATTTTTCAATAAATCAATTACTAAATGTGCCATTGTTTTAACATCTCCAACATTACAGGTATAACCAGTTTTGCCATTTATATTTACTTCAGTAATACCTCCGCTATTGCTACTAATTACAGGCACACCCATACTCATTGCTTCTAATGCCGATAAACCAAAACTTTCAGTTTCACTTGGCAATAAAAATATATCTGCAGATGCTAAAACATCAATAGGATCAACTACTCTACCAGTAAATATAACATCTTTGTTTAAATTGAGATCTCTTACTAATCTTTCAATATAGGGCTTTTCAGGTCCATCTCCTACTAATACTAATTTTGATTTTATCTTCTTTCTAACTATAGCAAATACTTTAACGATATCATCAATTCTCTTTACTTTTCTAAAATTTGAAATGTGCATTAAAATTTTTTCATCAGAAGTTTTATTAGAAACACAACATTTTGCAGTATTTTTAGTTTTTCTAATTTTTTCAAAATCAATAAAATTTGGAATAACTTCTACATTGTTATCAATTTTGAATGCCTGCAATGTCTCTTTTTTCAATGCTTTTGAAACAGCAGTTATGGCATCGCTATTATTTAATGAAAAGCGAATAACTGGTTCAAACGAAGGATCTTTGCCAACTAATGTTATATCTGTGCCGTGCAATGTAGTAATATAAGGCAAATGTATTTTTTTGGATTTCAAAATTTGCTTGGCCATATATGCCGCAGAAGCATGTGGAATTGCATAATGCACATGCAACAAATCTAATGTTTCATATAAAGCAACATCTACTATTTTACTTATCAATGCCGACTCATAAGGTTGATATTCAAACAAAGGATATTCATACCACTCTACTTCATGATACATTATATTTTCATTAAACTCCTGAAGTTTGAATGGCAAATTGTATGAAATGATATGAATTTTATGTCCAATATTTGCTAATGCTTTACCTAATTCTGTAGCAACTGCACCACTTCCACCAAAGGTTGGATAACAAACTATTCCTATATTCATAGATATTTTTTCTCATTTAAAATCTTTTGCATCTTTTGTTGATAGTATTGTGCCTGAATCTGAGAAGCCAATGCAAATTTTTCATCATTTCCAGCATAAATAATATCTCTTGACACATTGACAATTATACCAACATCTTTATTCAATGCTACATCACAAACATTTTCTAAACTTCCACCTTGTGCTCCAATACCGGGAATTAAAATAAAATGATCAGGAATAATTTCACGAATACTTTTAATGATTTCTTTATTTTGAGTAGCACCTACTACATACATTATATTTTCGTCATTACCCCAACTTTTGCTTTTTTCAATAACATTGATATATAAAGGTTTTTTATTTTCCATATGCATTAACTGAAAATCTGCTGAACCTTCATTACTTGTAACAGCAAGAATAATTGCCCATCTGTTCTGATATTTTAAAAATGGTAATATGGAATCTCTACCCATATAAGGCGAAAGCGTAATAGCATCACATTCTAATTTTTCAAAAACAGAATACGCATATTTTTCAGATGTATTACCAATATCACCTCTCTTTGCATCTGCAATAATAAATTTATCAGGGTAATTAACTTTAATATAACGAATTGTTTTTTCTAAACTTTTAATGCCTTCTGAACCATACATTTCATAAAAAGCAAAATTAGGTTTGTATGCAATACAATATTCAGAAGTAGCATCTATGATTGCTGAATTAAATTCAAATATTGGATCCGGTTCATCTAATAAATGTTTAGGTATTTTTTGAACATCCGGATCTAATCCAACACACAAAAATGATTTATGTTTAATAATTTGTTCAACTAATTGCTGTTTGTTCATACATCTAATATTTTACTTTCTTATCATTTCATTTAATACTTCTACAAAAAACTGTGTTACTTTTTTTTGCTCATAAATTCTGGACTGAAATTGTCTAATCCATTGAGGACCTTGAATAGTGTTTGTAATAAATACCTCATCAGCAGATATGAGAGAATGTATAGTCAGCGGATTTTCATAAAGCATAAACTTATTACTTTCTGCTATTTTTTTTATTTGATCACGCATAATTCCTCTTACGCATCCTTCGGTATCGGGCGGAGTCATTATCATATTACCTTTTACTATGAAAATATTAGAAGATGTTGCTTCACATATTCTTCCTGATGTGTTGAGTATTAAACAATCATCTAATCTTGCAATATCTTTATTGATGGATGCTAATACATACAAAAGTGAATTTCCAGTTTTAATATTTGATAATCTATCTATTGGCTTTAATATATCTTTGAAAACATCTACCACTAATCCATTAGAAGGTAAATTATAAAATGTGTTTTCTAAAAGTTCTACATCAATTACATAATCTACTTCGTTTGATTCTGGATAATATGCACCACTTCCTTTACGAAATACAGTTAAACGAATCTTTACACTTTTATCCTGATAATTATTAGCAAAAATTACTGTTGATATTTTATCTAAAAAATATTCTGTTGAAAAATATGAAGGTATTTTCATTTTTAAATTGGGCATATTTAACTTCAAACGGCTGATATGATTGGGTAAAAACAAAATGTTTCTATTAGAATATCTGATGGTTTCAAATAAGGAATCTCCAAACTTAAATGCCCTATTAGAAAATACTATATCACAAATTTCTGAAGCAGTAACTAATTCACCATTGTATATATATTTTTTTTCGCTCAAAACATTGAATTTGAAGTGGTTGTAAAAATACTTTTAATTACCCTATTGTGCAAATAAAAATATATTTAATTTTTGTTACTATTCAAGTAGGCATATATTTTTCACGCAAAGATCGCAAAGCATATCGCAATGGTCGCAAAGAAATTTTAATCTTTGTGGGCTCGGCGTATTTATCCTTTGCGAACTTTGCGTGGAATGTATCTTTTTAATCATTTTGAATCACCCTGAATAGTAACAATTTTTTGATGTATCTTTGAGGGTAATTTAAATCAATTATTAATAAAATTATTTGCTATGAAATCACCAGAAGAAATTGTTCATCAATTGATGATGAAAAATGATGCATTTAGCCAATGGCTTGGTATTCAGGTATTAGAAATTAAACACGGTTATTGCAAACTTCAAATGCAGGTTCGTAAAGAAATGTTGAATGGTTTTCATATTGCTCACGGCGGAATTACATATTCACTTGCCGATAGTGCTCTTGCCTTTGCTTCTAATAGTTATGGCTATAAAGCCGTGTCTGTTGAAACATCCATTTCACATACTGAATCATTAAAAGAAGGCGATATTATTCGTGCAGAAACTGAAGAAATGCACAGGTCTAATAAAATTGCGGTTTATCACATTAAAGTTTATACAATGCCCGACAAAAAAGTAGTGGCTTTATTCAAAGGCACTGTTTATATAACATCTCAAATGTGGTAATTATTAAAAACATCACTACAATTTGTTTTTCTTTGATTATTTTTGCCAAAAAAATGATATGAAAGTTTTCACTTTTTTATTTTTCACATTAATAGTTAATGTTTTTGTATTTGCACAAAACATTGATGAAAAAAAATTAATTGAAGCCGCCAAAGAAAAAATGATAAATGAGAATTTTGATGAAGCATTGGATGATTGGCTTCAGTTATATCAGGTTAATCCTAAAAATTTAGAATATCAATATAATATAGCAGTATGTTATTTGAACACTAATATCAATAAAACAAAAGCCATTCCTTATCTTGAAAATGTAGTAAAATCAGAAAATCACAATCCTAATGCAGAATTTTTATTAGCCCGTGCTTATCAATATGCTAACAGATTTGCAGAAGCCATTGAATATTTTCAAAAGTTCAAAAACAATGGCAAAGGTAGTCCGGAAAATTTGAAATTAGTTGATTTAGAAATTCAACATTGTTTTAATGCCCGTGAGTTAGTCAAATATCCAGTAAATGTTACATTTCAAAATTTGGGCAAAAACATTAATAGCGAGTATGCAGATTTTTATCCATTTGTAGATGAAAAAGAAAGTTTTTTGGTATTTAATTCAAATCGTCCATTAAATAATAAAATTGAAAAGTTACCTAATGGACAATATCCCAATTCTATTTTTATATCAAATGAAAAAAATGGTGAATATTCTGAAGCATCTGTTATAGGCGAACCAGTTTGTAAGGGCAATAGCGGCGAAGAAGTGGTAGGTATGAGTTCAAATGGAAAAATTTTAATCATTCATAAAAATGGAAAATTATATTTCAGCAAGTTTAATGAACAACAAAATAAGTTTCAAAAATTAGAACCACTTCCTTCTTCTATCAATTCTTCAGGTGATGTAATTGCGGCATCTATTAATAATGAAGGCACTGAAATATATTTTGCAAGTAATAGAAAAGGTGGCTATGGTGGCACAGATATTTATGTATGCCGTTATCTCAATGGTAAATGGTTAGAACCTGAAAACCTTGGCCCATCTATCAACACAGAATATGATGAAGATTTTCCTAACCTTTCTCCTGATGAAAAATCTCTCTTTTTTAGTTCAAAAGGACACGGAAGTATGGGCGGATATGATATCTTTAAAGCAGTCAGAAATCCTGAAACTAATAAATTTGAAAATCCTAAAAACATTGGCTATCCTATCAATACATCTTATGATGATATGAACTTTAGAATATCTAAAAATGGCAGATATGGCTATATTGCAAGCGTGCGAGGAAATTCAGAAGGTGATTATGATATTTACAGAGTTATCTTTAATGATGAAGAACCAGAATTTACTTTAATTACAGGTGAAATAAAAGCCAATCCTCCTATTCAGGATTTAAGAGATGTTTTCATTCAAGTTAAACAATTAAATAACGGCGACTTGATTGGAAACTATGTGCCAAATCCAAATACAGGCAGATATGTAATAATTTTACCACCCGGAAAATATAAATTAACTGCAGAATATTCAGGATATAAAACTTATGAATCAAAATTAGAAATTTTAGATAAATCATCTTTTCAATCTGAAATTACACACAACATTCAACTAAATAAATAAAATATGGTCCATAATTTATCATTAAGTAATTCTATTATCAATCAATACATTGCAGAAATTCGTGATGTTGAAATTCAAAAAGACAGATGGCGTTTTCGTAAAAATTTAGAACGAATCGCACAGGTTATTGCTATTGAAATTTCAAAAGAACTTGAATACAAAAATATTCCAGTTACTACACCTTTAGGTATTGCAGATTCAAAAGTTTTGCTAAATCAACCTATTGTTGGAACTATTCTCCGTGCTGGATTACCAATGCACGAAGGTATTTTGAATATCTTTGATAAAGCAGATAATGCTTTTATCAGTGCATACAGAAAACATCATAAAGACCATTCATTTGATATTGCATTAGAATATGTTTCTTCTCCTTCATTAGATAACAGAGTGCTTATTTTATGCGATCCAATGCTTGCCACTGGATCTTCTTTTGTGCTTACATTCAAAGCACTGTTAGATAGAGGAAAACCCAAACACACACACATAGTTTGTGCTATTGCCAGTAAGCAAGGTATTGATTATCTCAAAAAAAATATGCCGGATATTAATTACACTATATGGTGTGGTGCTATTGATGATGAACTAACTTCTACAGCATATATAGTTCCCGGTTTAGGCGATGCAGGTGACCTTGCATTTGGCGAAAAACTCTAATTCAATGTCTTTTCAATCAATATCCACTCCCATTTCTCAAAGATATTTTTCTTCTCTTGTTTTTGATTATCTAAATAAAAAATTAGATAAAAAGTATTACTATGAATATCCTGATAAATCTGGATTTCAAAATACTTTAAACAAAATCAAAAATTATAAATGGAATAGAGAACAATTAACATCAATACTATTAAATCAAGCAAAATCAGTTAGCAATACTACACCTATAACACTTGAAAACATTGAATTACTTAAACAAGATAATACATTTACCATTACTACCGGACATCAATTGTGTTTATTTACAGGTCCGTTTTATGTGATTATCAAAATTGCAAGCGTTATACAATTAAGTTATCAATTAAAAAAAATTTTTCCTGAATATAATTTTGTCCCAGTTTTTTGGTTAGCGTCCGAAGATCACGACATTGAAGAAATTAATCATTTTTATTTCAAAGATAATTTATTCAAATGGAATATCTCTTCTCGTAATAATCCTGTGTTTACTTTATCAACAAAGGGATTGGAAGAGGTATATCAACAGATGAAATCTTCTGATTTTTTCACTGAAGAATTTTTAAACCTTTTTGAAAAAGCATATTTAAACCACAACTCTTATGTAGATGCCACAAGATATTTAATTAATGAACTTTTTGGCAATGAAGGAATTGTCATAATTGATGCTAATGAAAATAAATTTAAATCCCAATTCAATGATGTTTTTTACAAAGATATTTTTGAAAATAAAATTTATCAGGATATTGAATTTACCACTCAAAAATTGATTGAAAAAAAATATGATATACAGGTCAATCCAAGACCAATCAATACATTTTTATTTTACGACAATCAAAGATTTCTCATTCAAAAAAATGAGAATCAATATGTATTAAAAAACTCAACAATAACTTTTACAGAAAACGAATTAAAGTCATTACTAAATAATCATCCCGAATTATTTAGTCCAAATGTATTATTGCGTCCATTATATCAACAAAGCATTTTACCTAACATTGCATACATTGGTGGATCTGCTGAATTGGCTTATTGGTTGGAATTATCTAATGTCTTTGAAAAGCATAATATATTTTATCCACTTATTATTCAAAGACCTATTTTATTTTTCGTTCCATCATCTATTCAAAATAAAATTGAAAAACTATCTATTTTATACAATGATATTTTTGAAAATGATAAAAATAAATTGATTCAATCTGTTTTAGACAAACAAAATTTAAGTGTGAATTTAGATGATGAAAAAAATAAGATTCAAGAGATTTTTAATCAAATTAAAAAAATAACAGAACCCATTGAAAAACCTATAATTTCTTATGTAACAGCAGAGGAAGTAAAAACACTAAAAGCCATTGAAAACATAGAACATAAACTCAATAAAAGTATCAAACAAAAAAATCAAATCATCGTTAATCAAATAGAATCAATTTATGATAATTTTTTTCCAAATAATATAATGCAAGACAGAGTTTACAATTTTTCTTATATTTTCAATATCAGTAAATGCTCTACAATAAAAGAATTTATTTCAAATACAATATCTGTTTGCACTGTAAATTTAGATGAAAATTTTTCTTTCAAAATTATAAAAACACAATAAATATGAAATTTCAGGAACGACTAAAATTATACATGATTGGTTTTTTAATTGGCTTGTTAATGGTATATGTTTTTTTTGGAAACAGAAGTTGTGTTTCATTAAGCGAGGTAAAAATGGCTGAACTAAACAGACAAACATTTAAAGTGAATGAATATGTAAAGTGTCAATTAAAATGCATCCAGAAAGATCCGCAGCAATTAAAAAATGAATTAGAATTTTTTGAAGTTAATTTTGATAAAAGTAAACCCCGTGAAAAACCTTGCAGAATCTATTATTTACAACCCAAAGAAAAATTTCAAAAATTTTATCCTTATCATTTATTAGTGCATGATTGTGAAGAAAAAACTATCATAACAGAAATTATTTTTCAAAATAATACCAAATGTCAATGCCCATAAGAGATCATGAGTATTTTATGAATGAGGCACTAAAAGAAGCCGAAAAGGCATATCAAAAAAATGAAGTGCCAGTTGGGGCTATTATAGTTTGGAACAACAAAATCATTGCAAGATCACATAATCTTACTGAACAATTACAGGATGTTACAGCACACGCCGAAATTCAAGCCATCACAGCCGCTACAAACTATATTGGTGGAAAATATCTTACTGAATGCACTATTTATGTAACACTTGAACCCTGCCCTATGTGTGCAGGTGCTCTTGCGTGGGCACAAATATCAACGCTTGTATATGGGGCTTATGATTTGAAAAAAGGATACTCATTATTTTCTGAAAACATACTTCATCCAAAAACACAGGTTATCAAAGGCGTTCTCGCCGATGAATGCAAAACAATTTTGCAAAAATTTTTTGCAGAAAGAAGAAAGTAAATTATGATTTCAATACCTGAAAATACATCTATTCTCATTTCAAGAACTGATAGCATAGGCGATGTAATGCTTACAATTCCATTAACTACTTTCCTGAAAAAGCATTTTCCGAAAAATAAAATTATCTTTTTATGCTCATCTTATACAGCCCCCATTCTTCAACATATTCAAACTATTGATGAAATCATAATTTACAACGAAATTCAAAATCTTACATTCAATCAGACAAAAAATATTTTTTCTCATTATAATATCCATACTGCAATTATTGTTTTTCCAACATTTGAAATAAGCAAATTGTTATTCAAATTAAAAATACCAGTTCGTATTGCTACATCTCATCGTTTATATAATTGGTTATTTTGTAATCAATTAGTATCCTTTACAAGAAAAAATTCTGATTTACATGAAGCACAACTTAATTTTAAACTCCTTAAACCATTAGGTTTTACTGATATTCCATCATTAGATGATTTAAAGCAAATGTATCATTGGAAAAACATTCCACCTTTATCAAATCATTTAAAATCATTGTTATCTGAAAAAGCATTTAAAATTATTATTCATCCTAAATCAAAAGGCAGTGCAAGAGAATGGCCTATTGAAAATTATATCAAACTTATTCATCAATTAAATAAAAAAGATTATCAAATCATCATTACAGGGACAAAAAATGAAGAACCCTATTTAAAACAAATTTTTTATGAATGTCCAGATGTATTGAATTTTGTAGGAAAAACATCATTACAAGAATTATTATCACTCATCAATGAATGTGATGCACTAATAGCCGCAAGCACTGGAACTTTGCATATTGCTGCAACACTTGGAAAATATGCAATTGGATTATTTCCTTCCATTCGCCCTATGCACGCAGGAAGATGGGCACCGCTTGGAAACAATGCCATTGTATTACAAAAACCCATTGAGTGTAATGACTGCAAAAAATCTCCAGAATCTTGCCATTGCATTCAATCCATCTCTCCTGAACAAGTGAGAGATATTATACATCAAATTTTCAATCAATCAAATTAATATGCAAAAGTATTTTAATGATAAAGTTATTTGGATTACAGGTGCATCATCAGGAATAGGCGAAGCTATTGCAAGATATTTAATTACAAATACTTCAGCTAAACTTGTATTATCTGCAAGGAACGAAAATAAATTATCAGAAATAGCATCACAATGTTCGTCAAACAGAATTTTAATCTTACCATTTGATTTATCAAATTTTGATGCTGAAGAATTAACAAAGAAGGTTATTCAAACTTTTGGAAGAATTGATATTTTAATCAATAATGGCGGGATGAGCCAGAGGTCAAAGGTTTTAGAAACTACTGAAGAAATTGAAAGACAACTTTTTGAAATAAATTATTTTGCACATACAAAATTGACCAGAAGCGTGTTGCCATTTATGTTACAACAAAATTTTGGACACATTGTAGTAGTAAGTAGTATTGCAGGAAAATTTGGTTTTTATTTAAGAAGCACATACAGTGCGGCCAAACACGCATTATATGGATACTTTGAATCATTAAGATTAGAATATGAAAAACAAGGCATTAAAGTTACCATAGTTTGTCCTGGCAAGGTTAAAACAAATATATCATTAAATGCAATTGGTCCACAAGGTCATCAGCACAATAGAATGGATGAAAGCCATCAAAATGCAATGAGTGCAGAAGATGCGGCTATCAAGATTTTGAAAGGCATAGCATCTCAAAAAGAAGAGATACTTGTTGGAAAAACAGAATTACTCACAGTATATCTCAAAAGATTTTTTCCCAAAATATTTAACTGGATTATCCGCCGACAATCACCATATTAAAAGCATTCTTTACTAAAAAAGCAACAACTAAAATTTTTACTACAAAGAAGTCGCAAAGTTTATTCTTTTGAATTATCTTTAAATTTATTACAATTTATAGCATTAAAAATTCTTAATGTGCTTTGTATACTGCGGATAATTATATAGTAAGAACACCATATAGAAAAATTCACGACAAAGAGAAATGTTTATCACAAAAGAAATATTCTTTTTCTAATGAATTTGAGAAAACTAATATAGTTTTGTTCATTGCAAATTTTTGAATCATTTCTGAATACCATTGAGCATTTTTTTCATCTAAATTACTTAACGGTTCATCTAATAGCAATACTGGGGCACAATCTAATATGGCTAACAATAATCTTGTTTTTTGTTTCATTCCACTTGAAAAAAATTTAATCGGCTTATCTAAATGTTTATCTAATTCTAATTTTGAAAGCATTTCATTTTTTGATAATTGAAATTTTCTAAATACACTCAAATGTTCAATTAATTCATTAACTGTAAAATCTTCTGATATATTCATATATGGTGCCGCAACGCTTACCAACTGATGCCAGTATTTTTTTTCTAATTTTTTTTCATTGATAATATACTCTATATTGCCATCATTAGGGGTTACAAGTCCTATTATTATTTTGAGTAATGTTGATTTCCCAGAACCATTATTACCAGTAATTGAAATTTTATCTTGGGGAAATATATCAAGTGAAATGTTTTTATATAAGTAATACTTATTAAATTTTTTGGAAACAGATTTTAAGTGAATAGATGGAATTTGCATTCAATTAATTATTAAATCCCTTTAATAACACCATCTTTTTGGTTTTTAATAAAATCCAAAATTTCTTTTTTGAAAACAGAATCTGGAATTTCTTTTTCTACAACTTCCAGCGCATTTTGTAAGTTATAACCTTTGACATAAATAATTCTGTAAATATCTTCTATTTGTTTAATTTGTTCTGGTGTAAAACCTCTTCTAGTTAATCCTACTGAATTTACACCAATATATTGAAGCGGCTCTCTTGCACATCTTACATAAGGTGGCACACTTTTTCTAATTAAAGAAGCACCGCCCACAAAAGCATGTTTGCCAATTGTAATAAATTGTTGAGCCGCACTCATTCCTTCAATAATAGCATAATCTTCAATAATTATATGCCCTGACAATCCTACACTATTTGCTAAAATCACATTATTTCCAATGATACAATCATGAGCCACATGCACATAAGCCATCAGCAAACAATTATCTCCAACTTTTGTAGTCATTTTATCTTTTGTCCCTCTGTGAATAGTTACAAATTCTCTAATAGTAGTATTATTACCAATTTCAACTGTGCTTTCTTCACCACTATATTTTAAATCTTGTGGAATAGCCCCAATAACAGCACCAGGAAAAATCTTGCAATTTTCACCAATTCTTGAATAACTCATTATTACTGCATTAGGACCAATCCATGTATTATCACCAATTATAACATTTTCTTCAATAGTTGCAAAAGGTGATACTGTTACATTCTTTCCTAATTGTGCTTTTGGGCTTACACTTGCCAATGGTGAAATCATACGGTTACTGGTTTTTTCTGTTCAATATTTCTAACTTTTACAATTTGTGCAGACATATCTGCTTCACATACAAGTTTGTTACCTACATACGCTCTTCCAATCATGTGACAAATTCCTCTGCGAATCGGTTCTGCTAAATCCATTCTCATTACTAATGTATCACCAGGCACTACTTTTTGTTTGAATTTAGCATTTTCAATTTTCAAAAAGTAAGTTTGATAATTTTCAGGATCAGGAACAGATTTTAATGCTAAAATGCCGCCTGTTTGTGCTAATGCTTCTATAATCAATACACCGGGCATTACAGGTTCATCAGGGAAATGGCCGGGAAACCAATAATCATTGATAGTTACATTACGAATACCTACTACATAAGTAGGTGTTAATTCAACAATTCTATCTACTAATAAAAACGGATGACGATGTGGTAATATCTTTTGAATTTCTCTTACATCAATAAGAGCAGGTGCGTTCAGTTGTATTTTTGGAACAAATTCTTCTTTCTTTTGTTGTTTAATAACTTCCTTAATTTTTTTTGCAAATTGCGTATTGCCGTAATGACCTGGACGAGCCGCTAATATATGAATTTTCATGTGTTTTCCTACCAATGCCATATCACCTACAATATCCAGTAATTTATGACGAGCGGGCTCGTTGTAAAAATGTAATTTGGTATTGTTTAATACACCTTTACCTTTTACTTCAACATTTTCTTTATGAAAAACTTTTTTTAAGTAATCTATCTTTTCTTTTGGAAGTTCTTTATCAACTAAAACTATTGCATTATCTAAATCACCGCCTTTGATTAAATTATGTTGTAATAATGCTTCTAATTCATGTAAAAAAACAAAAGTGCGGCACATTGAAATCTCTGGGATAAATTCTCCAATATGATACATGCTTGCATGTTGTGTGCCTAATACTTCACTATTGTAATCAACCATTACGGTTATTCTATATGTTTCTTGTGGCACAGCAAGCATTTCAATTTTTCTTTCCAGACATTCATAAGTCAAATTTTCTTTCAGTTCAAAATATTCTCTTTCTTCATCCTGTTCTACAACACCTGCTTTTTGAAGAGCATCAATAAAGGGCTTTGAACTTCCATCCATTATTGGCATTTCCGGCCCATCTACCTGAATAAGACAATTATCCAAATTCATTCCTACAAGTGCGGCTAATACATGTTCAGTTGTATGCACTACTGCATTATCTTTTAATTTTCCATTACTATCTAATAAACCTAAAGATGTGCCTCTCTCTGTACTTACTACATTATCAGCATCTGCATCAATAATAGGTTGACCAGGTAAATCTATTCTTTGAAATTTAAACCAATGATTGGGCGGAGCAGGCAGAAATGTAAGATTAACGGGCTTTCCAGTGTGTAATCCTACACCAGACACAGTAACTTTTTCCTTAATAGTTTTTTGTCTTTCAACCATTTTTTAATATTTAAAAAATAATTGCCCAAAATTACGAAATAAAAAATAAAAATAAAGCAATAATATATTAACAAAAGTGTGTTTATTTTTTAAGTATTTGAAAATTTAATATGTAATAAAGAGAACAATAAATTTATACTACCCCACTACTTCTCCATCTTTTAATTGGATGATTCTATCTGATTTTTGAGCAAAATTTATATCGTGTGTTACAATTAAAAATGTTTGATGAAACTTTTTATTGAGTTCACGAAATATATTATATACACTTTCTGAATTTTTTGAATCTAAATTTCCAGTAGGTTCATCGCCCATAATAATTTTGGGCTGATTAATCAATGCTCTTGCTATGGCAACTCTTTGCTGCTGACCACCAGATAATTTGTTCGCTTTTTTGTGTGCTAATTCTTTAATATCTAATAATTCTAATTTTTCTAACGCTTGTTCATAAATTTCCTCTTTTGAAAATTTATTCAACTTCAATGCGGGCATCATAACATTTTCTATAACTGTAAATTCAGGAAGCAAGTAATGAAACTGAAAAACAAAACCAATTTTTTCATTTCTAATTTCTGCTAATTCATTTTTAGATTTGTTGACTAATAATTCGTTATCAAAATAAATTTCTCCCGTATAGTCCGTATCCATTGTGCTTAATACATAAAGAAGTGTAGATTTTCCACTACCTGATGCTCCAATAATAGAAACAAATTCACCTTGTTTAATTTCTATATTGATGTTCTTTAATACATGAAATTCCACAGGATCGTGATAATGCTTATTAAGATTTTTTGTTTGAATAAGTATTTTATCTTCCATTATTATTTTGATCTTAATATATCAATAGGGTCAGTTTTGGCGGCTTTGCGGGCTGGAATATAACCAGCAATAGCAGTTACAATAATTGCGAATGTAAAAGCAAATAAATAAAATGAAACAGTTGTGTTAAACTGCAGATATTCAAGAGAAATAAATCCTTTGACATTCATACGAATTGAACCTATGACTTTTTGCAAAGTAAATCCTAACAATAATCCTAATAATCCTCCTGAAAATCCAATGATTAATGATTCTGATAAAAAAATGGAAATTATATCTTTGTCTTTGAAACCAATGGCTTTAAGAATAGCAATATCTGGAAGTTTTTCATAAATAATCATCATCAAGATATTAAAAATTCCAAAACCCGACACTATCAAAATGGTCGTAATAATTAAGTAAGTTATCATATTTTGTATTTTGAAAATTCCGAAAATGTTAGCATTGGCTTCTTTCCAATCTAATGCTCTGTAACCAAACTTACTTTGTAATGTTTTTGCTAATTTATCTGATTGATTGATGTCTTTTACTTTGATATTTATATCAGTGATATAATCATTATCTACCTGCAATAATTTTTGAACATTTCTGATATTGATATATGCTCTTGATTTATCTAATTCTGTTATACCTGATCTGTTAATGGCTACAACTTTCATATCTAAACTTGCACCAGACGAAGATAATACTGTGATATTATCATTTAATTTGACATTTAATAATTCTGCAAGTCCTTCACCAAGAATAATACCATTAGGGATTGTCTGTAATTTAGTAATACTGCCCTGCACATTATTTTTCTCAACATTAAATAATAAATTTTCCTGTATAATATTTACACCCAAAATTCTTCCACTAATTTGAGTAACGCCTGATTTAAAAATAACCTGTGTGCTTAAATTTGGCGATATACCTTCTATTTCAGGATTTTTTTCAAGATACTTAATAATCCCTCTGACATTTTTTATTTTTGGTGATTCTTCCTTTGGTTTTTGATTTCTTACTACTATCCAATGATTATTATATTCTGGAAGTTTTGAAATAATACTTTTTCTATTTGTTTTTGGTTCGTTGTAAATTCTGATGTTAGCACTGGTGTTTATAGTTTGATCTATAAAAGTTTTTTGAAAACCTGTCATTAGTCCGCCCTGAAAAATAAATATAGCAATTCCAAATGTTACACCAAGAGTAGCAATAATTGTTTGTCTTTTTTTAGAAGAAAGATGTTTAAGTGCTATTTGTAAATTGCTATTTTCAATCATAATTATGGGGCAATAATTTCTGTTTTTTCATTAATTCCTTCTGTTATTTCAACATACTCTAAATCTTCAATGCCTTTTTTAATTTTAATCGTATCTTTATTGCTTGTAATGACATATTCAGAATTCAAGAGATAGTTTTTAGGAATAACTAATGCATCTTTTTTTTCCGCAACAATGATATTGGCTTCTACCGACATTCCTGAATAGAAATGAAAATTTTTTGTATCAATGCTTGCTATTACTCTGCAGGTTTTATTGATTGGATTTATTCTTTGATAGATGGTTTTAATATTTCCATAAAACAATGTGTCTTTATAAACATCGGTTTCAAAAATTACTTTTTGATTTTCTTTAATCAAACTAACATCTGTTTCATCAACATTTAATTCTACTTCAAATTTTTTACTATCTCCTATTACCATCAACAAAGTTGCACTATTCACTAATTCTCCTTCTTTTGGAATAATATCATATACTTTTCCACTGATAGCAGAAACAATAGTATATTCGCTTAAATTTGATTGTTGTGCTTCGTATTGAAGCTTTGCATTTTCATATTCAATTTGAAGTTGGTTTTTTGTTTTTTCTAAATTGCTTAATGCTTTTACATAATTCTGACGAGAAATTTCAAATTGTGATTTTGCCTGATCATATTGTAATTGCGAAGTAGAATTAGTTTTTAATAAATTTTGATATCTGACAAAATTAATAGAATCTAATTTATATTTTGTTAATGCAGATTCAACTTCTTCATTCAATGATTTTAATACAGGTGAATTTTTTGAGATATTGATTGATGCTAATTGATACTGATTTTTAGCAATTTCTAAATTTTTTTCATTGACTTCACTTTTAATACTAATAAGTGGCTGACCTAATTTTACACTATCTTTTACATTGACATATATCTTTGAAATGTAACCCGGTAATTTAGAATACACATTATACACATTGATTGGATAAATTTTTCCAGATGCATATACTACCTGTGTGATTGATTTTTTTTCGGGTAATATGTAATCCTTTTTATTACTACAAGCACTGAACAATACAGAAAATACAACAAAATATACAAATGATTTCATAAATATTTTTGCACAAAAGTAATCATTACAATACTATGTTTTACAATAATAATTTTTTGTTTGTTTAAATAAATACTACTTTTCTGAAACACTTTCATACAATTATTTTCATCCATTAAAATTGATTAAGTTTGCCGCAAATAAAATGTTATGAGCTATCAACCCAAAATTCTTGTAATTGGTGCTGGGGGACAAATTGGCATTGAACTTTGTGAAGCATTAAATATCAAATATGGTCATAAAAATGTTATAGCATCTGATATAAAGCCCATTGATGCTTTGCCCGATAATATATTTGAATCATTAGATGTTTTAGATAAAAACAAACTTTTAGAGGTAGTGAAAAAACATCAAATTACAGATGTTTATTTATTGGCTGCACTATTATCTGCTACTGCTGAAAAAAATCCTGACTTTGCATGGAAACTCAATATGGACGGACTTTTTAATGTGCTTAATTTAGCAAAAGATAAAATTATTCAAAAAGTTTTTTGGCCAAGTTCAATTGCAGTATTTGGACCTTCTACGCCAAAACAAAACACACCACAATACACAATAATGGATCCTAACACTGTTTATGGTATCAGCAAATTAGCAGGCGAAAGATGGTGTGAATGGTATTATCAAAAATACAATGTAGATGTAAGAAGTATTCGTTATCCGGGCTTGATAGGATGGAAATCTCAACCTGGCGGTGGCACCACAGATTATGCTGTACATATTTTTTATGCCGCTTTGAAAGATAAAAAATACACTTGTTTTTTGAAAGAAGATACAATGTTGCCAATGATGCATATAGAAGATGCTGTACGTGCTACTATTGAACTAATGGAAGCCCCAAAAGAAAAAATTACCATTAGAAGTAGTTACAATCTTGCGGCTATGAGTTTTACACCTGCACAAATTGCTTCCAAAATAAAAGAACACATTCCAGAGTTTGAAATAGATTATCAACCAGATTTTAGACAAAGTATAGCAGATTCATGGCCACAGTCAATTGACGATTCTATTGCTCGTAAAGATTGGGGATGGAATCATCATTATGATTTGGATAAGTTAGTGGTTAATATGTTAGAGAATATTAAGAGGAAGGTGTAAATTGAGATTTACTTGAGATTTAGTATTTCTTTTAATATAAATAATGAAGTCTCTTTGTGTAATCCTTGATTTTCGTTACCACATTTTGGAGAATAAATACATGAAGGACAACCATCAACGCATTTACAATTTTTTATCAATTCATAAGTCATTTTTAAAAGATTCTCAGCGTATTCGTAACTCTTTCTTGTTAAACCAATTCCTCCTTCAATACCTTCGTAAATAAAAATAGATGGAGCTTTTGTTTGTGGATGCAAAGAATATGAAATTCCACCTAAATCCCATCTATCGCAAATAACCATTAATGGCATTAAGCCAATCATTGCATGCTCTATACCATGTATTCCTCCAATTAAATTAAGGTTACGAGATTTTTTAATTTTTTCACTTAAAGTATTATTTATTAAAAACCACATCGCTTGAGTACTAAATAGCCTTGTTTTAGGTTCCAATGAATTTATTGATAGAACTTTATCGAATTTTTTTATCCGATATCCTATAACAGTTTCTTTAACTTTTACATCTCCAAAAAATATTTTTGTATCATTAAACATTTTTTTATAAATATCATTGATGATTTCAATATGGGTATCTACAATTGGTTCAGTGTAATGATCAACGTCTTTCTTATATAATTCAATTGTCTTACTCTGTTCATCAATTTCTTTAACAATGTATGTTTCTCCTTTATTTAAATAAACAGCACCCACAAATGCTTCCTTGTATATTCTATCTTGAGATAAGTTTTCAATAATTTTACCATCACATATTAATCTAAATTCGTTTCCCGATATACTTTTTAGATTAATTATATTTTCCGGATTATCAAAACTGGAACCAATATAAACAGAATTAGTTTTCTTTACTTTACCTTCTTTCAATAAAATATTTAGTTCTTTACTTATATTTCCAAAATACTTTTTATCTTCTTCAACTTTAACAGCTAATTCATTTATTGCACATAACAAATGGCCTAATTTAATTTTTTCATTATCTAAGTCAATAACAATATTTTCAGGATTCCTATCAAATATAAAATCAGGGTGTTTCATAATAAATTGATCCAAAGCATTTTCAAAAGCAACTAATATTGCTAAAGAACTTTTATTTCTTCTACCGGCTCTACCCGCTTGTTGTCTTGTAGAAATAATTGTTCCTGGATAACCTGAAATTATCACACAATCAAGCGTCCCAATATCAATTCCTAATTCTAATGCATTTGTTGATGTAACTCCCTTTAAAACACCGCTTTTTAATTTGTTTTCAATTTCCCTTCTTTCATCTGCCATATATCCTGCTCTATAAACAGCAATTTTATCTTTAATTAACGGCTTTTCATCTCTAACCCACTTACAAATTAATTCTGCCATTTTTCTTGACACCGTAAAACATAAAGTTTGGCAATCGTTAGCAACAAAAAACTTGAATAAATTTTTAGTTTCTGTGTGAGTGCTATTTTCACCATATCCAATACCTTCAAAAAATGGATTATAAAAAATGAAATACTTTTCTCCACTGGGGGAGCCATCTTTATCAATAACGCTTAATTTTTCTCCTATTAATTTTTCACCAAACTCTTCTGGATTAGCAACTGTTGCAGAAGATAATATAAATTGGGGATTGGCTCCATAATAATTACAAATTCTTTTCAAACGTCTTAATAAATAAGCCACATTAGAACCAAATACCCCCCTATAATAATGCACTTCATCTAAAACAATAAAATTTAATTTTTCAAAAAAATTTTTCCACGAATTATGATACTGCAAAGTTAAGTGCAGTTCGTATGGATTAGTTAAAATTATCTTTGATTTATTTTTGATTCTTTTTTTTGCTTCTTTAGGTGTATCACCGTCATATATTTCTGCATTTGAATCTAAACCTACAAATTTCTCAATTTCTTTTATTGATTTTAATTGATCATTAGTAAGCGCTTTTGTTGGGAATATATATAGTCCCCCAACTTCTTTGTTTTTAATCATTTTTTCAAATATGGGTAGATTGAAACATAATGATTTACCCGACGATGTTGGTGTCGTTATTAAAACATTTTCTCCATTTCTAATTTTTTCAATTGCTTTTACTTGATGTGAATAAAGTTTTATCTCTTTTATTCTTAAAAAATTCTTCAATTTTTCTGGTAATTCATCTTTTAGCACTGCGTATACTGGCGACTTTGGTGGAGTGTAATGTATATACTCAATCCTTTTTCTAAAATGTTTATCATTTTTCAATAACTCAATAAGATTTACGATTCTTTTGTCCATATTTGATATAGTTTTTCAAAAAACTTTACTGTTGAAATAATATCTTGTTTATTATGCTCAATAATAGGAATAAGAAACCCAATGTTTTTAGTTTTGATGTATTTATTATAACATGATGGAACATAATCACTAGGTATATGATCAGTTCTAACAACATTTAATAACTCAGTTTCAAGAGTAATTAACTTAAAATCTGAAAACTTATCCTTAAATGCGGTTCTTGCAAAATACATTATGTCAAAATGTTTATCTATCAATTTATCAGGTATTCTAAAACGACTCATTCTATTCTTAATAACTGGAATATCAAACGATTTTCCATTGTATGAGACAATGGCTTTTTTATCTTTTAATTTTTCAGACATGAGAAAAAGAATAGAAGCTTCTTCATCATAGTTCCTAGCAAGAAATTGTTCTATCATTAATGCATTTTTATGAAAATACCCAACACCTATTAAAAACAATGGATACCCATGAAAGCCCAAAGTTTCAATGTCAACAAAAATTAATTCTTCAAGAGAATAAAAAGATGAAACTAAAAATACTAATTTATTTTGTGAAAAACCTCTAACATTTAATACCCAATCATATAATGCATCTGCATTTCTTTTATTAATTATTTCAAGAAATTTTCCAGCACTTTCTTCAAATTTTGGATGTTTAGCAAGTTCATTAATAGATTTATATCCCTTTTCAATTAAAGTATTCTTTAAGTGATTCCTAATACCAGGGATAATTTCTAATTCAAGTGTATAGTATTCAACAATTTTATCTTGCAAAAAACTTAAATCAAGTTTAATTGGAGTTTTGGTAAAAATTGAAAAACATTTACCATATTCATTTTTGATTTCACTACCAGTTCTATAATACTCTTTTAATTCTTTTCCTTTGAATTCTTTTTCATATCTCTTAATAACTTCAAGATAATCTTCTGATGTGAGAGTATTTTCTTGATTTAATATAATATTTTCATTTTCCTTTTCACTTTTTTGTAATATCTCAAATTTTGCAATTTCTGAATTTGGTTTTAATACATTATCTTCTTTGGAATATTTATTATCAATGGCTTTTTGAGCTATAGAAATAAGTTCATGTAATTCATTCTCATCAATTAGATTATCTGCAAAAAGTTCAAAGGCCTTTTTAATCAAAAATTTTTTTCTATCTTTTTCCATATAGAGAACATTTGCGAACAAATCAAATTAAAAGAAAATTATTATAGTAGATATTTTGTGTAAATTTATGTAAAATTAAAATAAAATAGAAAAATTTACATCACTTTCTTCAGTTTAAACGAACCAAATAGTTGAATTATCTTTTAATTTTGTAATTTATGAGGTAAAAAATATAATTAAAAACTAGAAAACAAAAATTAATTTAATTAAAAACAACTTTGTTACTTCTTCCTATTTTTCTTAATACCCTCTAATATCTTTTTCACTTTTTGATGTATATATTTTAACTGCATATTAGGTGGCACATTTTTAATTTCCTCATAAAGTAACTCTTTCCATTCCCATACTTCTATCTGTGCTTTGGAATCTTTACTTTTCATAGTAATTAAATCAAAAATTCTTACATATAATAATCTTGTAAATCTACAAAATTAAAAATAAATAGCTCCATTCCATTATCCAAAATTCTCCGAAGGTGATGTGGCAATGGCGTAATCAGAAACACTGCCATATCCTGCTTTTCTTCCTAAATAGCCGCTTTCTACTGCCATCTTAAATGCCTTTGCCATAGTTACAGGATCATTTGCAACTGCTATAGCAGTATTCACAAGCACTGCATCAGCTCCTAATTCCATTGCTGCTGCTGCGTGTGATGGCACGCCTAATCCTGCATCTACAATGACGGGCACTTGTGATTGTTCAATGATAATCTTCAAAAAATCATAAGTTCTCAAACCTTTATTTGTGCCTATTGGTGCACCTAATGGCATCACTGCCGCTGCACCTGCATCTTCTAAATGCTTGCACAATACTGGATCTGCGTGTATATAAGGCAAAACTATAAAACCATCTTTTGCAAGTATTTCTGTGGCTTTTAAAGTTTCAATAGGATCAGGCATTAAGTATTTTGGGTCTGGATGAATTTCTAATTTAATCCAGTTAGTTTGCAATGCTTCTCTTGCTAATTGTGCGGCTAAAACAGCACCTTTTGCAGTGCGTGCTCCTGAAGTGTTGGGCAATATCTGAATATTCAAATCTATCAATACCTTCAGCCATTTATCCTGTGCTGTATTTTTGTCAAATCTTTTGATAGCAAGCGTTACCATTTCCGTTCCTGCTGCAATAACAGCATCTCTAAATGTCTCTACATTTCCAAATTTTCCTGACCCTAAAATTAAACGAGATCGAAATGTTTTATCAGCAATTTTTAATGGCTCCATATAATAATTGATTTAATTGATGAATATATTTAGATTTATCTTTTGCATTTGTTATAGCAGATGAAATGGCTACGCCATAAATTCCCGTTTCCATTAATGGCATAATATCTTCTTCTGTAATACCTCCAATTGCATAAATCGGAATATCTGTTTTGATGTTACTTAAAATATTTTTGTATCCTTCTAATCCAAGTATAGGGCTTAATTTTTCTTTTGTTGTAGTAAATCTATAAGGACCTAAACCAATGTAAGTAACCTTTTCTTCTATTCTTTGCAAAACATCATTGAGAGTATTTGCTGTGCCACCAATCCATTGTTGTGGTTTCAAAATTTTTCTTGCTTCATGTACACTCATATCATTTAAACCAAGATGCACACCATTGCAATTTAATTTTGCCGCTATTTCAGGATAATCATTGATGATAAAAATTGAATTGTATTTACCACACAACAAAGAAACATTTTCTGCTATCTGAAAAAGCACTTTTAAATCTGCATTTTTCCATCTTAATTGAATCCACTTTACACCCGCATCCAATGCGGAATAGATATTTTGATATTGTTCATCAAAAGTATTTCCTTGTGATATGTATTGCAATCTTGGTAAGTTTGTCATTGTAATTATTTTGAATGATAACCTAATAGTGAATTATTTGATGCCAGAAAATGTTCTGTATAAGATTTTGCTTTAATAGCAGATTCTTCAATAGAAAATCCAAGTGATAAATATGCAGTAAGTGATGCAGAAAATACACATCCAGATCCATGTTTAGGTTCAACTTCTAATTGAGTTTGCGGTGGTATTTTGATGCTTTGATTTGTATTCTTGATAAACAATAAATCCGTGCCTTTTTCTGAAAGATTATGTCCACCTTTTATGATAACATTAGTATGTTGTGATAAATCTAAACCTGCTTCTGTTATATCTGATTTTCCTGATATTTCAAGAGATTCATTCACATTAGGTGTTATGCAATATATATCATTAAGAATGGATTTGAGTTGCGGTATAGAATGTTTTACAAAGGTTTGTTTATGAGTAGATGTTTTCAAAATAGGATCCCAAATAATCTTAATTTTTTTTCTGTGTAATATACTCACCACTTCCTGCAATATTTCTGCATCTTTAATCATTCCAATTTTTGCAAATCTTACTGAATAATGTTTAGTAAGAAATTCTATTTCCTCTATTAAATTACTAATAGATCTGTGTCTAACGCTTTGAAATTCTTTTTCAGTTTGAAGTGTAATTGCAGAAATTACACTAATACCATAAACTTTAATTTGTTCAAAAGTTTTGATATCAGCAAGAATGCCTGCTCCACCTGATGGATCAAAACCTGCAATGGTCATTACAATCGGCATTTCCATAAATCCCATTGTTTTAATAATTCTTGCAACTTCTCTTCAGGATTATTGCTATTCCAAACATATCCACGAATAGCAACACCTGCAAAGCCACATTGAATAATCTTTTGAAAATTATCTGATGTAATTCCGCCCACTGCAATAACAGGAATTTCAGTTGTGTCTGAAATATGCTTTAATTCTTCGCTACATTCATCTAAACTTTTTTTAGGATGATAATCTACCTTTGAAATACTTGAAAAAACAGGACCATACAATATGTAAGAAAAAAAATTATGTTGTTCATTAAGTTTAAGATGATGTAATGAAACACTTATGTTATATGAATGAAAAAAATCATGTGGAATAATTGACAAATAATCTGTAAATAATTTTTCTGACAAATGAAAATTTGAAATACCTGATTTTGCAAGGGATTCTATTGATTTTAAAAAAACTTCTGATAAATTATTTTTACCATTTAAATGATGATTCAATTGCAAATTATTTTCATTGATATGCAAAACAATTTTGTTCTTATATTCATCTTTAGAAACAATTTCAGAGATGAGTTTATTAACAACATCAATAAAATTGTTTGTTTCTGAAATTTTAATGTGCAGTTTATCAACTTCTTCAATAGCATTTTGAAGTGTTGATATGTGTTGCTTTTCAATATTATCAGGTGTAATTAAAATAAGCATAAAAAATTATAGATAAATATCACTTCCTTGTTGAATAAATTCTTCTGATTTCTTTTTGAGTTCTGCTTCATAATCGCGAATATCTTGTGTGATTTGCATAGAGCAGAATTTTGGACCACACATTGAACAGAAATGAGCGATTTTTGCTCCTTCTGCCGGTAATGTTTCATCGTGAAATTGCTTTGCAGTTTCAGGATCTAAAGATAAATTAAACTGATCTTCCCATCTGAATTCAAATCTTGCCTTACTCAATGCATTATCTCTGTATTGTGCTCCCGGATGACCTTTTGCAAGATCAGCAGCATGTGCCGCAATTTTATAAGCAATCACACCATCTTTTACATCTTTTTTATTTGGTAATCCTAAATGTTCTTTTGGTGTAACATAACACAACATAGAAGTGCCATACCATCCAATCATTGCCGCACCAATAGCAGAAGTAATATGATCATAACCTGGTGCAATATCTGTAACCAATGGCCCAAGCGTGTAAAATGGGGCTTCATAACAATCCTGTAACTCCTTGTCCATGTTTTCTTTAATCAATTGCATAGGAATATGTCCAGGTCCTTCAATCATTGTCTGCACATCGTGTTTCCATGCAATTTTTGTAAGTTCTCCTAATGTTTTTAATTCAGCAAATTGAGCTTCATCATTTGCATCATAAATACTTCCAGGACGCAAACCATCTCCTAATGAAAATGCCACATTGTATGCTTTCATTATTTCGCAAATTTCTTCAAAGTGTGTGTATAGAAAATTTTCTTTGTGATGAGCCAAGCACCATTTTGCCATTATACTACCTCCACGAGAAACAATACCAGTCAATCGTTTAGCAGTTAACGGAATATATCTCAATAACACACCTGCGTGAATAGTAAAGTAATCTACGCCTTGCTCTGCTTGTTCTATCAATGTATCTCTAAATATCTCCCAAGTTAATTCTTCGGGTTTTCCATTTACTTTTTCCAATGCCTGATAAATAGGAACTGTTCCAATAGGCACAGGTGAATTGCGTATAATCCATTCACGCGTTTCGTGAATATTTTTTCCAGTAGATAAATCCATTATAGTATCTGCACCCCATCTACAAGCCCATACTGCTTTTTCAACTTCTTCTTCAATAGTAGATGTAACTGCACTATTACCAATGTTAGCATTGATTTTCACCAAAAAGTTTCTGCCAATAATCATCGGCTCGCACTCAGGATGATTGATGTTTGATGGAATAATTGCTCTACCTGCGGCTACTTCCTGTCTTACAAATTCAGGAGTAATTTTTTTAGGAATGTTCGCACCAAAAGATTGACCTTTGTGTTGTTTGAATAATTCAGGATGCTCTTTGTAAAATTCTTCCTGAATCATTTCAAGCATTTGATTTTCGCGAATAGCAATGTATTCCATTTCCTCTGTAATGATGCCCTTTTTAGCATAGTGCATTTGCGAAACATTTTGTCCGGCTTTTGCTTTGCGTGGTTTTGGGATATTTGGAAATCGCAGATTTTCTAATGATTTATCATTATTCCGTAATCTTGTGTATTCAGATGTAAAGTCATTAAGTTCTTCGGTATCATTTCTTTGAATAATCCATTTTTCTCTAATTCTTTCAATGCCTTTGTAGATATTGATTGAAACATTAGGGTCTGTATATGGACCACTTGTGTCATAAACTATTACATCAGGATTGTATAGCAATTTGCCATTGCTTAATTTGGTCGGTGATAATTTAATTTTTCTCATCGGCACTTTTATGTAAGGATAAATTTTTCCAGACACATAAATTTTTTCAGAGTTTGGAAATGGTTCTGTGCTAATAATGTTTGGTTGTGGGATTTTTTCAGTTTTCATAGTGATGTTTTTTTAGTTTTGAGTTTTTAATTTTTAGTTTTGAGTGCCGACGCACATGACGCTTACGGTCAGTGTCCCGACACATTTTATGTCGTCGGGACTTGCGGTCGGCATGCTGACATTTATCGTCAGCATTTTAAGTTTTGAGTTTAGTTTTTATTAAATTTAAATTAATCAAAATTCAGTTTTCGTTTTTCTCTCTTCACTTTTCACTTCTATAATCCTGTCATCCCTTCGGGATTTTTTGATAGGGCAATTCTTGAATTGCCCCTACTATTCTTACACCGACATAAATGTCGGTGCTATTCTATAATTCTGTCATCCCTTTGGGATTTTTTTGTTTAAATTTTTCTCTCATCACTTTTCACTATTCACTATTCACTTCTTTTTTATCCTCCTTGTGCGGCAATGATGATGAGTATTTCGTCGTTTTCAGATAGATAAGTAGTTTCCCATTTTTCTCTTGGAATGATAGTTTCATTGAGAGCAACGGCTACACCTTTTTTTTCTGGTGTGATATTGAGTTCAGTTTGAAGCAGTTCTTTTAATGTGGTATTATCAGATATTTCAATAATAGATGAGTTTAATTTTATTTTCATCTGAAATATTTTTATTTGTTTTGTTAATGTTCGGGTAAAAAAATTTCACGCAAAGATTGCAAAGCTTAATTAGTTTTGAGTTATGAGTTTTTAATTTTGAGTTATTAAATTGAAAAAATTGCAGCTAAAAACTAAACACTCAAAACTAAAAACTATTAAAATTCTTTGCGTGCTTTGCGTTTTTATTCTTTGCGTGAAATGCATCTTGATAATCATTTTAGAATACCTGAATAGTAACTATTGATAGAAAATTTAGAATGATTTAGGGATGTTGTAAAAGCAGGAATGTGAAAGAAAACACATTATTGCTTTTCCCTTCGTCGGTATTATCCGCATCAGGTGATGAGGGTATAATCTCAGCCGAGACGAGGCACCCCTAAAGCATTGCTGCAAATATAAGGAAAATGTTTTGGATTGTGAGAATTTAAATGTTTTGTTACTATTTAGTTTAAAATTAAACTAAAATGACATTAAGCCCGCAAAGAAATTATATTTTTTTGCAAACTTGACTTGTTTCCCCTTTGTGGGCAAATCAAGAAATTTATCTTTTTTATTATTTTAAGTAACTAACTAGTAAAAAACTTTTTTCAATTTTGCTTCAAAAACATTCAATTACATAGCAATCTTCTGGTCCCCAAACAAATTTTCCAGTTTTATTAATATACCCACATTTTAATTGTCCAGAATATGTTATACTCACAGATGCTAAACCTTTTGAAAAATCATCTGCCGAATCATAAATTGGTTTAATAACTATTTCACCCTTTTTATTAATATATCCCCATTTACCCCCTACCTTTACTCTTGCTAATTCATCTGAGAATCTTTCTGCCCAATCAAACTTTAGGTTATTAATTAATTTGCCTAATTTGTTTACATAAACATACTTGTTACCAATTTTAACCAGAGCAATACCATCTATAAAACAATCTACTTCATCAAACTGCGGACTTATTACAATATTCCCATTTTTGTCAATATATCCCCATTTACCATCAATTTTTACCGGTGCTAAACCTTCTGAAAAATCACCTGCATTATCAAATTGTGGATTAATAACAAATTTGCCTTTTTTATTAATAAAACCCCATTTATCAGATACTTTCACTCTTGCAAGCCCTTCTGAAAAATATTCTGCCCAATCATATTGTGGCTCTATAACAAACTTACCTGTTTTATCTATATAACCAAATTTTCCATCTTCTCTTACTAATGCTAGTTCTTCTGAAAAATATTCTAACCATTCAAATTGTGGTTTAATAACAAACTTTCCAACTTTATTAATATATCCTATCTTGCCAGAATATTGCACTCTTGCAAGTCCTTGAGAAAAATTCATTGCTAGTTCAAATTTAGGACTAATAACTATATTACCATATTTATCAACATATCCCCATTTTTCATCTTTATTTACAGCAGCCAATCCTTCAGAAAAATCCATTGCTATATCAAATTGAGGATTGACAATCATTCTCCCATTTTTATCAATGTAACCCCATTTATCACCCACCATTACTGCGGCAAGACCTTCTGTAAAAGATCTTGCTTCATCAAACTGCGGATTTATAACAATTTTTCCACTCTTATCAATATAGCCATATTTATCACCAATTTTTACTTTTGCTAGACCTTCTGAAAAATCATACGCGTAATCAAACTGCGGATCGATAACAATTTTTCCACTCTTATCAATATAACCACATTTACCATTTTGTATAACTGGGAATAAACTACTTGATTCATTACCACTTGATTCCTTTTTTTTACCTTTTCCTTCCTTTGAACTACAAGCAATTAAAAATTCAGCAGCGAAAACAATTGCCAATGTTTTGATAATGTTCAATGAAAATACTCTGTAATACATAGTGGTAAATTTTGATTTTTTATTTGGTATCAAATGTAAGTATTTTTAATTACAAATTGATTTTAGTGTGATTATAAATTAAACAAATTATTACTTAACTCAAAAATAATAACAAAAACTAAATTACCTCAACAAATCTCTTTTTTTAAGCATACCACCTTTAGTATGTTTAATACTATTCATTACAATAAATGCGTTTGGATCAATTTTTTCTATTTCTGTGTTGAGTTTATTTAATTCAAGACGAGACACTACAGTATAAATTATATCTATATTTTTTGTTTCTCCTCTTTTACCATAGCCCCTCTTTCCATTATAAACTGTAACACCTTTTCCCAATTTTTCAGTAATCATTTGTCTTATCTCTTCATTGTGTGGCGAAACTATTGTAACACCTGTATATTCCTCTAATCCTTCTACTACAAAATCTAATGTTTTTGATGCTGCAAGATAAGTAATCATAGAATACATTGCTGTTTCTATTGAAAGTAAATATGCAGCTGTAGAAAAAATAACAATGTTTATTAAAATGATAATATCGCCAATGGTAGTACCCAATTTTTTACTTAAATAAATAGCCAATACTTCTGTTCCATCTATAACAGCACCACCTCTTACAGAAAGACCAATACCTGCTCCTAAAAAGAATCCTCCAAATACAGCAACAAGTAATTTATCGTGAGTTATTTCTGGAAAATCTATTTTTGCAACAGCAAATGCTAATAAAGAAATAGCAATTAAAGTTTTTATAGCAAAAGTTTTATTAACCACTCTAAATGCCATTATTACAAATGGAATGTTCACCACTATCAACCAAATATAAACAGGAGTTTTAGTTAAAATTGAAAGTAATAAAGAAACACCAGTAGCACCTCCATCAATAAAATCATTGATGATTAAAAAACCTTTTAATCCAAGTGTAGCAGAAAAAATACCAGATAAAATTAAAATAACATCCTTAATGTATCTTTTTAAAAGTAATAAAAAAATTCTGTATGCTTTTGCCCATTCTCTTTGAGAAATTTTTCTACCTCTTTTTGAACCAAGAACTACTAATTGAATAATTTTCTTTAGAAAAACATTCATAGAATTTAATATATGATAAAAAAATAATTTGCGTGAAATGTATTGAAATTTAATTGAAATTATGACTTAAATTTTATGTGTTCAAAAGTTATTGATTGTAAAACAAATTTTGGAATTAATAAAACTGGATATTACAATAATTAATAAATTATCTTACAATTTTTTTAGTGTAAAAAAACTATTCAGGTATTCAAAAGAAGTAAAAATTTACTATACAGTTCTCTAATCCCGAAGGGAAGCATATTTAAAGTTTTTAGCATCAAACATTTATAAAATGAAAATAAATATAGAAAAATATTTATTTAATGGTTTGACCAGTACGACTCCTTCGGAGTCGTACTATTTCAACTACAACATTTTTTCTATAAATGTTGAATCCCTTCGGGATTTATTAAAATGTCATTACTATTCAGGTATTCAAAAAATTATACATGAAAATCTTTGTGTGCTGACGATAAATCCTGACGCTTCGGTCAGGACAGGTATCAACATGCTGACCGAAAGTCCCGACGACATAAATGTGTGCTGACGATAAATGTCAGCATGCTGACACGAATGTCGTCAGCATCGGGACACTGACCACAAGCGTCATGTGCGTCAGCATTCTTATTCTTTGCGTGCTTTGCGTGAAATGCATCTTGATAATCATTTTAGAATACCTGAATAGTAACTATTGATAGAAAATTTAGAATGGTTTAGGGATGTTGTAAAAGCAGGAATGTGAAAGAAAACACATTATTGCTTTTCCCTTCGTCGGTATTATCCGCATCAGGTGATGAGGGTATAATCTCAGCCGAGACGAGGCACCCCTAAAGCATTGCTGCAAATATAAGGAAAATGTTTTGGATGGTGAGAATTTAAATGAATTGTGTTACAATTCAGTTTAAAATTAAACCACAATGACATTGAGCCCGCAAAGAAATTATATTTTTTTTGCGAACTTGACTTGTTTCCTCTTTTGATGGTAAATCAATAAATTTATCTTTTCTATTATTTTAAGTAACTAACTAGTAATAAAACTTTTTTCAATTTTGCTTCAAAAACATTCAATTACACGGCAATCTACTGGACCCCAAACAAATTTTCCAGTTTTATTAATATACCCACATTTTAATTGTCCAGAATAAGTTATACTTACAGATGCTAAACCATTTGAAAAATCATCTGCTGAATCATAAATTGGTTTAATAACTATTTCACCCTTTTTATTAATATATCCCCATTTACTCCCTATCTTTACTCTTGCTAATTCATCAGAGAATCTTTCTGCCCAATCAAACTTTAGGTCATTAATTAATTTGCCTAATTTGTTTACATAAACATACTTGTTACCAATTTTAACCAGAGCAATACCATCTATAAAACAATCTACTCCATCAAACTGCGGACTTATTACAATATTCCCATTTTTGTCAATATATCCCCATTTACCATCAATTTTTACCGGTGCTAAACCTTCTGAAAAATCACCTGCATCATCAAATTGTGGATTAATAACAAATTTGCCTTTTTTATCAATAAACCCCCATTTATCAGATACTTTCACTCTTGCAAGCCCTTCTGTAAAATATTTCGCCCAATCATATTGTGGCTCTATAACAAACTTACCTGTTTTATCTACATAACCAAATTTTCCATTTTCTCTTACTAATAATAAATCTTCTGAAAAATTTTCTAACCATTCAAATTGTGGTTTAATAACAAACTCTCCAACTTTATTAATATATCCTATCTTGCCAGAATATTGCACTCCTGCAAGTCCTTGAGAAAAATTTATTGCTAGTTCAAATTTTGGACTAACAACTATATTACCATATTTATCAACATATCCCCATTTTTCATCTTTATTTACAGCAGCCAATCCTTCAGAAAAATCCATTGCCATATCAAATTGGGGATTGACAATCATTCTCCCATTTTTATCAATGTAACCCCATTTATCACCCACCATTACTGCGGCAAGACCTTCTATAAAAAATCTTGCTTCATCAAACTGCGGATTTATTACAATTTTTCCACTCTTATCAATATAGCCATATTTATCTCCAATTTTTACTTTTGCAAGATCTTCTGAAAAATCATACGCGTAATCAAACTGAGGATTGATAACAATTTTTCCACTCTTATCAATATAGCCACATTTACCATTTTGTATAACTGGGAATAAACTACTTGATTCATTACCACTTGATTCCTTTTTTTTACCTTTTCCCTCCTTTGAACTACAAGCAATTAAAAATACAGCAGCGAAAACAATTGCCAATGTTTTGATAATGTTCAATGAAAAAACTCTGTAATACATAGTGGTAATTTTTTGATTTTTTATTTGGTTGCAATGGTAAGTATTTTTTAATTATAAATTGATTTTAGTGGGAGGAAGTTTTTAAACAATTATCTTTCACCTAATAAAACAACACCAATCAAAAACAAGTACCCGGAGGGGGACTTGAACCCCCACGCCTTTCGGCATACGCCCCTCAAACGTACGTGTCTACCAATTCCACCATCCGGGCATTAAAATTTCCGCCGCAAATATACATAAAAAAAGTGAAGAGTGAAAAGTGAAGAGTGAATAATTCTTTATACCAAAACAAACTAATTTCTGAAAATTAGAACAATAATTTTTCTCTGCAATCTGCCTACATCGTCATTGCGAGTGCAGCGAAGCAATCTCAAAAGTATTATCCGCTTAACAATTACGAGATTGCTTCGGGCCAATGCCCTCGTGCTGACGCTTAAGGTCAGCATCCCGCACATTTATCGTCGGGACAATGACGGGTATTTCACAGTATTGGAATGGGAGACCCCAACGCAAGCTTCCAATGGCTTTGCTGATGCCGAATATAAATGTCGGCATGCTGACCAAATTGCGTCAGCACTAAAAGCAATGAAGCGGAATTTTTTAGAAATTAAATCACTATAATCCCATTATCCCTTCAGGATTTTTTTGTTTTTTGTTTTTCACTATTCGTTTTTCACTATTCACTCCATTTGCCTGCACCTTCTCTAATGAGTTCTATTTCTTCTTTTGTACAATCCAAAATAGTAGAAGGCACTACATTTCCAAATCCTCCATCAATTATTAAATCTACTTTGTCTTTGTATTGTAAATAAATATCTTGTGGATCTGTATAATATTCAGTTATTTCATTATTTTCATCTATCAAACTGGATGATAAAATTGGATTACCTAATTGTTGAATAATCTGGCGGGTGATATTATTATCTGCTACTCTTACACCTATCGTTTTTCTGTTTTGTTTCAATATCTTTGGAACATTTGAATTTGCATTCAAAATAAATGTATATGGTCCTGGAATAAGTTGTTTAATGGTTTTGAAAACAGGATTTGGTATGGGCAAAACATATTTTGAAACATCAGAAATATCAGAACAAATAAAAGTGAATAATGCTTTTTGAGGATCTAATTTTTTGAGACGAGCAATTTTTTCAATGGCTTTGGTATTATAGATATCACAACCAAGTGCATAAACAGTATCGGTGGGATAAATAATTACCCCACCATCTTTTAATACTTTTACTACTTTTTGTATTTCGTTTTCCTGTGGTTTATCAGGATTTATTTTAATCATCATATTTAGTCAACCTGATCGTTAAGATAAGGGCTATTTGGTTTAATGTTGCCATTCTCATCAATAGTATAATTTGAATGATCTTTTAAGGTATTCTTTTCATTTTCAGAGGCGGCTTTTTTGCGGATATAAGCAGGAACATTTTCTAACTCTTGTTGCACCTGTGGATTATTAAAATCCATAATTTGTTTTCTAATAGCATTAGTTTTATTATTTAATGCTTTGATATTTTCTGACAGATTTTGTAGTGCAGATAACTTATTAGATTCATTTGATTCTGATATAAAATTTTGCGTTGGTTTTTCAATTATTTTAATAACAGGTGAATCATTATCGGATAAAACAGAATCATCAGATACTTTGTTTTCGGATATGTTTTGTATTTCTGGTTCTACAACAGATGTAGGTTCTGTAAAAAGTGTATCATTAATCAAATTTTCTGATGGGCTTTCTTCTGTTGTAAATTCTGAAACTGTTTTATTTTCAAGTTCAAAAGATGAACTGCTGATTTCAATTGAAGTTTGTTCTGACTTTATTTCAGTACTTACTTCTTCTATGGTCATTTGACTTTTTACTTCAGAAACAATTTGTTTATTTTCTTCTACTGGATTTTCTTGTGAAACAGGTGTTTTATTTTCAACTTCTGTATTTGTATTTTTTGATAAATCAACAGTTTCAATAGTTGCATTCGTTATCACAGAAGAAGGCATTGCTTCGTTTTTAGAAAAAGATATTTTTTCCTGAAAACCAGTTGCCACAATTGTAATAGATACTGCATCGCCCAAAGATGGATCGTTTCCATAACCCGGAATAACATTGATATCTTCACCTGCAGTTTCCTGAATATAATTTGTAATGGCTTGAAATTCTTCTGTCAAAATATCATCTGTACCAGTAGTAATGCTTAATAAAATGTGTTTAGCACCTTCAATGCTATTATTCATCAACAATGGGTGATTGATGGCATTTTTAAGAGCTTCCAATGCTCTGTTTTCACCTCTTGCAATGGCGGTTCCCATTAGTGCAGTACCGCTGTTTTGCATCACAGTACGAACATCATTAAAATCTACATTGATATGTAAATTATTAGTGATGATTTCTGCAATACTTTTTGCAGCAGTTGATACAATATCATCGGCTTTTGCAAAAGCTTCTGACATTTTCAAACCCGGATAAACTTCATTTAATTTTTCATTTGGAATTACAATAACACTATCCACATGTTTTTTCAATTCTTCTAAACCTTTTTCCGCATAAGTAATTTTTTTCTTTCCTTCAAATTTGAATGGTAAAGTAACAATGGCTACTGTGAGAATGTTTAAACTTCTTGCTACTTCTGCTATAACTGGTGCAGCACCTGTACCTGTTCCACCACCAAGCCCTGCGGCAATGAAGAGCATTTCGGTATTATTTTCAAGCAGTCGTTTAATTTCTTCTTTTGATTCAATAGCGGCATCTCTTCCTTTTTCAGGAATACATCCTGCACCTAATCCTTTTGTCAGATTTTTACCCAACTGAATTTTGTTAGGTATAGGGCTTGACTGAAGATGTTGTACATCGGTATTACAAACAATGAAATCTACATTTTTGACATTCAGGTTATACAAGTATTTCACTGCGTTACTTCCGCCTCCGCCTACTCCAATGACTTTAATTATGTTTTGCATTGGATTTAAATTTTGTGGTATTTCAAATTGATTCATAGTTTTAAGTTTTAGGGTTAATTAATATTTATTTTGTTTTATTCGTTTCCTGGTGGTGTTTCAAAAATATCTTTTAAACTACCTACTATATTTGATATATTTGATAAGAAACCTTTTCTTTTTTTACCTATTTCTTCTACTTGTTTTTTCTGAATTTCCTGCTGCGTTGTTTCATTAAGGTTCTTTACTTTATTTTTAATTTCTCTTTGTTCAAGATTTTCAAAACCAAGAATGAGAAGACCAATAGCAGTAGAGTAAATAGGAGATTTTAATTCTTCAATAGAAGTTGAAATATGTTGATTAGGAATGCCTACACTTGTTTCAATTCCTAAATTTGCCATAAATACATTTTGAATGCCTTTCAATAAACTTCCACCACCAGTAAGAATAATACCAGATGAAAGTTTTTCTTTGTATCCAGAAAGTTCAAGTTGATGGTCAACAAATTTTATTATTTCTTCAAGGCGGGCATAAATTACTTCTGAAAGTGTATAAGCATTTATCGTTTTGGATTGTTCTAATTTGTCAATTAAGTTTTCTGTTTTAAAGTTTAGTTTGATATTTTTTGCACGAAGTTCTTCGCTGGGAAATGCATAGCCCTTTTCTATTTTAAGATGTTCTGCTTGTTTTTCTGTGATTTTGCATACTTCTTTGATATCTTGAGTAATGACATTTCCGCCAAAAGGAATAACTGCAGAATGACGAATGATGTTGTTTTGATAAATAGCCATATCAGTAGTACCACCACCAATGTCAATTAAACAAACGCCCGATTCTCTTTGTTCATCAGTTAATACGGCAGCAGCACTTGCAATGGGTTCTAAAAAGTATTCTTGAATTTCTAAATTTTTTCCTTCAAAAACATTAGATTCTACACATTTCTTGATGTTTTTAATAATGGATTCATTTACAGAAACCACATGAAAATTTCCTTTGATATGTTTTCCACAATACCCAATAGGATTTGTAATGCCATGCACTGTATCAATTGTAAAATCTTGTGGAATGATTGAGATAATTATAGTGCCAGATGTTTGAACTCTTAACTTGACATCGTTAATCATTTTTTGAATATCAGATTCAGTGACTTCATCGTTTGAAATAGTTAAAGAAGTTTCATGGTTTTCGCTTTTAATGTATTGCCCTGCCACACCTACCACTACTTCACTTACAACTGCCCCACATTTTGTTGCTGCTTCATGAATAGATCTGCCAATACTTTCAGTAGCATCTTTGATGTTTGCAACAGCACCTCTTAATACACCTTTTGATGGCACATTGGCGTATCCTTTAATTTCAATTTTACCATATTTATTTTTTTGACCAATAATCGTTACAATTTTTGTAGTGCCAATATCTAATGCAACTACAACAGGTTCATTGCTTTCGTAGTTAGAATCAGTGTTTTCAGGTTGTGTGTTTTTGTTGTTGTAAATTTCCATAGTTTTATTTTTTAGTACAATAGATGAGATTTTTATATTTTAAGTTAATTTGAGAATACTTTGTCCATGCATCGTTTTTATTTAATCCTTGTGTGATGAATAATTTAAGTTTATTCATTTTTTCCTGAAAGTGTTCAGAATTTCCTACTAATACTTTAAATTTTCCAATAACTGGATAAATTTCAATTTCTTTGTTTGATGTAAAATACAAATAATCAATAAAGTTTTGAATAGTAGTATCTTTCAAAACAGATTGAGTAACAAGATAAACATCATCCATTAATGATGAGTTAGAAAAATTTTCTGAAAGCAAAACTTTTCTTATTGGATAATGCTTGAAAATTGATGGATTTTCGTATAACTCACCCATAATTAGAGGCACTTTGTAAGATTTAGTTACTTTGAATAATTTCCATTCATCATCAATGTAATGATTGATATGATTAGTAAATATTCTTGCAATTGGTTTTCTTTCTTTTACTTCAATGTATAATTGATGGTCTGGTGTAAAATATACTGCAGATGATTTCACTTCATTTTTTTCATTGATAATTTTTTCAATGTTGTAAAAGTTTAACTCTGAATATGATTTATCAATTAACTGCAGGTTGTTTTTATCAATATAATTCTCAATTTCTTCAACACTACAAAGCATTGGATTGTTTTCTGAAATAATTTTAATAGATATATTTTGAACTTTTTTCTTTTTAAATTCATTATTGACAAATGCCATAGACACCAGAGCAAATGCTACAAAAAGCAACTTGCCAGATATAATCAATATATTTTTAATGATGTTTTTGGTGTTTGTCATTTTGAAAGTAATTTGCTTTTAATTGTTGGTATTAAAAGTTCTATATCACCTGCGCCAATAGTTAATACCACTTCCTGATGAGATTTTGCAAGGTATTCAGGTAATTCTTTTTTAGATAGTAATTTTTTTTGTGAGTGATTTATTTTATCTAATAAAGTTTTAGAAGTAATACCGGGTATTGGCAATTCTCTTGCAGGATAAATGTCTAATAAAATAATTTCATCGGAATAAGATGAAAGCACTTCTGCAAATTCATTGATAAAATCACGAGTGCGAGAATATAAATGAGGTTGAAAAATGGCAGTTATTTTCTTTGAAGGATAAAGCATTCTAACAGATTGCAAAAAATTTTTTATTTCTTCTGGATGATGAGCATAATCATCTATTAAAATCAAATTATCAGTTTTAATATGATATTCAAATCTTCTTTTTACACCTTTGAAAGATTTTAATGCAGAAAAAATTTCATTAAAAGAGATATTGAAATGCCTTGCAACAGCAATAGCAGCAAGGGCATTCAGAACATTGTGTTGTCCCGGAATACCTAATTCAATCCCTTTAAAAATTTGGTTATGAAAGTGTAAATCAAAAGTCATTTTGTTGTTTTCAAATTGAATATTAGAGGCATAAATTTGCCCATTCAAATTTACAGCGAAGGTGCTTCTGTTTTGAATGTTTTGAAAAAACTTATCCACAGAATTATTAACAAACAAAAAGCCATTGGGTTTGATTTTTGTAGCAAATGTTTGATAGGTTTTAATTAAATTTTCCTGATTAGAATAAATATCTAAATGATCTGCATCTACACTTGTAATGACTGCCACTTCTGGAGATAATTGTAAAAAAGATTTATCGTATTCATCTGCTTCTACGATGCTATAAATAGGTTCATTTTCATTAAATATCTGATAGATGAAATTAGTTGAGTAATTTGATAAAACGCCGCCTACAAAAGCAAGTGTATTTTTTTTGCTTTGATAAAATATATGTGTAATGAGTGATGTAGTAGTTGTTTTTCCGTGTGTGCCTGCAATTGCAATACAATGGTATTGATTTACAATTTCACCTAATACTTCTGATCGTTTTTTTATTGTGAAATTATTTTTTTGAAAATAAAGTAATTCTGAATGGTCTTTTGGAATAGCAGGCGTATAAATAACAAGAACATCATCTTTTGAAAAATTTTTTAATCTGTTTTTTAATTGATCAATATCTTCTGAATAATAACATTCTATGCCTTCATTGATAAGTTGACGAGTTAAATCACTTTCTGATTTATCATAACCAACAATTATTTTATTATGCCATTTAAAATATCTTGCTAATGCACTCATTCCAATGCCACCAATACCAAGAAAGTAATACAATTTATATTTTAAAATAGCATTCATTAATTTGATTTGTTATTTAATATATCATTCAAAATGGTTTGTGCTATTATCTTTGCAGAATCTGGTTTTGCAAATTTTTTTATATTTTGAGAAAGTGTTTGTTGTAATTCTTTATTTTTAATGAGTGTTTGAATATTTTGTATTAATGTATTTTTCACATCACCGTCATTGATTAAAACACAGGCATTTTTTTGTAAAAGAGCCATTGCATTTTTAGTTTGATGGTCATCAGTAACATTGGGCGAAGGAATAAGGATAGAAGGTTTTCCAACAATGGCTAATTCTGCAATAGTGCTTGCTCCTGCACGAGAAATAATAATATCACTTGCAGCATAAGCATAGTTCATTTGAGTAATAAAATCACTGAAAAATATAGAATGTTGTTGTAGTTTTTGTTTAAGTTCATTAGAAATTTGTTGGAAATAATTCTTACCCATTTGCCAGATGAGTTGAACATTGTTTTGAATAAAAAACTCAATATTTTCAGCAATTGTGTTATTGATAGTTCTTGCACCTAAACTTCCACCTAATACTAATACAACTGGTTGATTATTCTTCAAATTAAAAAATTTCAAAGCATCATCTTTAATTGAATTAAGATTTAATATATCACTTCTAACTGGATTCCCTGATACAATAATTTTATCTTTCGGAAAAAATTTTTCAAGATTTTCAAATGCCACAAAAATTTTAGAAGTTCTTTTTGCTAATAGTTTATTGGCTAAACCTGCATAAGCATTTTGTTCTTGAATATATGTTGGAATAGATTGCAGTTGTGCAGTTAATAATACAGGAAAACTTACATAGCCACCAGTGCCAATCACTGCATTTGGTTTAAAAGTTTGAAAAATTTTCTTTACTTGCTGAACACTTTTGAAAATGTAATATGGAATTAAAAAATTTGAGAGTGTCAATTTTCTTTGCAATCCAATAATATCAATTCCTTTTATATTAAATCCAGAAGCAGGTACTTTTTCCATTTCCATTCTACCATTGGCTCCTATAAACAAAATGTTGATATCAGGTTTTAATTCACGCAAAGCATTAGCAATAGCCACAGCAGGATAAATATGTCCCCCTGTGCCACCACCACTAATAATTATGTTGATAGGTTGATTCATTAAGTAGTTAATTTCGTTTCTAATTTTTGTTCAGTTATAGTTTCTTCTTTTTTAATTGATTGTTCATTGACTTGCCTGCTAATGTTTAATATAATTCCAATGTTTATACTTGAAAAAATTAATGATGTTCCGCCCATACTAATAAATGGCAATGGTTGTCCTGTAACAGGAATTAAATTTACAGCAACTGCCATATTGATAATTGCCTGAACAATTAAATTAAAAGATAAGCCCATCACAATGTAAGAATAAAAAGTATTTTTTGATTTTTGAGCAATTCTTATACATCTAAAAAATATAATTAAAAAAAATAACAATACTATAAATCCCCAAAAAGTGCCATACTCTTCTATTAAGATTGCATAAATAAAATCAGATGATGCTTGTGGCAAAAATGCTCTTTGAGCACTATTTCCAGGGCCTCTTCCTATAAAGGATCCATTAGCAATGGCAATTTTTGCCTGTTCTACCTGATAATTTGTTTTACTATCACCTTGAGAAAAATTTTCAATACGAGATTTCCATGTTTTACCTCTTGGCAATGCATTCGGAAAAAAATAAATAAGGGTAACAAACAATACCGCTATTATAAATACGATACCAATTATTTGAAATAATCTTTTAGCAGGAATTTCACTTAAAAACATCAAGTAAAAAACAGTGAGTGCAAGAATAAATGAAGTAGAAAAGTTGGATATAAGAATTGGTGTGCAAATTAAAATAGTTGGTAATAAAATTTTTAAGAATATATCTTTTAATGTATTTAATTTATTTTTGTAAATAGAAAGATTTCTTGCAATTAAAACAATCAAAGATATTTTTGCCACATCAGATGATTGAAAAGTAATTCCTAATCCTGGAATTTCCAACCACCTTGCGGCTTCTCCTGCACGAACACCTGTAAAAAGTGTCCATATCAATAAGAAAAAACTAATCAATGTTCCTACAATTCCTAAAACATTTAAATGTGTAGGTTTTATGTTTAGTTTATGAATGTAGTAGATAAAAATCAAACCTATCACTGAAATGAAAAAATGTTTAAATAAAAACACTTCTGAATGCCCATCTTTGTATCTATAAGCAAGAGCAATAGAAGAACTGTATACTACTAATACAGAAAATATAGATAGAAAAAATACTATCAACCAGATTGTTTTATCTCCCTTTATGTTTTTAAATAAATTCATTTTTCAATTACAATTGTTTTACTTGTTCTTTGAATTTTTCTCCTCTTGCTTCATAACTTTTGAATAAATCAAAACTTGCACAGGCAGGTGAAAGAAGCACAACATCACCACTTTTAGCAATACGGTATGCGGCTTTTACTGCATCTTGCATTGAGTGTGTATCCACAATCAAAGGCACAACATTTTTAAATGCTGCAATGATTTTAGAATTATCTTTTCCAAGACAAACAATGGCTTTAACCTTATCTTTTACTACAGAATACAACTCTGTATAGTCATTGCCTTTATCCTGACCGCCGCAAATCCATACTACGGGCTTTGTTTGACTTGACAAAGCATAATAAGCAGCGTGAACTGTTGTTGCTTTTGAGTCATTGATATAATCAACACCGTTCACTGTTGTCACATATTCTAAGCGGTGTTCAAGATTTTCAAAAGTTTTAAAACTTTCACGAATCACTTCATTTTTAATTTCTGCAACTTTTGATGGCAGCGCAGATGCTAAGGCATTGTAAATGTTATGCCTTCCTTTTAGTGCTAATTCTACTACATTCATAAGATTAGTTTTTGATTGGTTGATTTGTATGATGATTTGATTGTTTTCTATCCATCCTCCATCCGTATTCAATTCCTTTTCTATTGAAAAAGGTAATTGCTTCGGATGAAAGTTTTTTTTTTCTAAATAATTTGTGATGTTTTTATCATCTATATTGTAGATGAAATAGTCCTCAGTAGTTTGGTTTTGTATAATTCTAAATTTTGATTCAATGTATTTTTCCATTGAATTATCATATCTATTCAAATGATTCCTTGATATATTTGTAATAACAGCAATGTGCGGATGAAAAGAATAACTGCTGTCTAATTGAAAAGAACTAACTTCCAGAACATACCAGTCATAATTATTTAAAGCCACTACTTTTGCAAAACTAAATCCAATGTTTCCTGCTAAACAAACATTGTATCCTGCTAATTTCATTGTGTGATAAATGAGAGAAGTTGTTGTAGATTTCCCATTTGTGCCAGTAACTGCAATAATTTTGGCATTAGTAAATCTTTGAGCAAAATCTAATTCTGATATAAGTGGGATATTTTTTTCTTTAATTTTTTTTACTAATGGAATATCTAATGGAATACCAGGACTAATAATAATTTCATCGGCATATAAAATTTTTTCATCTGTATGTTTTTCTTCTTCATATTGAATGTTATTTTCTTTTAATTCTAATAAATAATCATCTTTAATTTTTCCTGCATCAGAAACAAAAACATTATATCCTTGCTTTTGAGCAAGAATAGCACTACCTACACCTGATTCACCTGCACCTAATATGACTATGTTTTTTGCCATTGAATTATCTTAATTTGAGTGTTATAATTGAAAGTGCTGCAAGCAAAATGCCTACAATGAAAAATCTCATTACAATTTTTGCTTCATGATAACCTAATTTTTGATAATGATGATGCAATGGTGCCATTTTGAATAAACGATGTTCTCTTGCATATTCAATTCCTCTTTTTCTTTTTTGATACTTAAAGTATGCAACCTGCAAAATCACTGATAAATTTTCTACTAAAAATATACCACATAAAATAGGCAACAATAATTCTTTTCTGATAGCAATAGCAAATACTGCAATAATTCCACCTAATGTTAAGCTTCCTGTATCTCCCATAAATATCTGAGCAGGATAAGTGTTATACCACAAGAAGCCAATGCAAGCACCTACAAATGCCGCAATGAAAACTACTAACTCACCAGTATTTGGCAAAAACATTATATTGAGATAATCAGAAAAAATTCTATTACCAGATACATAAGCCAAAATTCCTAATGTTACACCAATAATTGCACTTGTTCCGCTTGCTAATCCATCTATTCCATCGGTAATATTAGCACCATTTGAAACAGCAGTAACAATGAGAATTACAATAGGAATAAAAACAATCCAACCGTATTTTTCACAATCATCACAGAGCCATGAAATAAGTTTAGAATAATCTAACTCATTATTTTTTACAAAAGGTATAGTTGTTTTCAAACTTTTAGTAACATTTTTTGCATAAACAGGGATATTTATTTTTTCTTGATTTGATGCAGTTTTATCATCCATATATGCCCATGCATTTTGTTGATTAGAAATAATTCTTTCACGAATTACAACATCAGGATGAAAATAAAGAATGACACCTACAATTAATCCCACACCAATTTGTCCGATAACTTTAAATTTTCCTTTTAAACCTTCTTTATCTTTTTTAAACACTTTTATGTAATCATCCATAAAACCTAATACTCCAAGCCATATAGTTGTAATAATCATCAAAATGATATAAATGTTATTTAACTTTGCTAATAATAATGTTGGAATTAGAATGGCTGCTATGATAATAATACCGCCCATTGTAGGCATTCCTGCTTTTTGTTTTTCACCTTCTAAACCCAAATCTCTAATTGTTTCACCAATTTGTTTTTTACGAATAAATTCAATAATTCTTTTACCAAAAACAAGAGAGATTATTAATGAGAAAATAAGTGCTAATGCGGCTCTGAAAGTAATATAACGAAACACACCAGTTCCTGCTAAATGAAAATTTTCATGTAGATATTTGAATAAGTAATAAAGCATAAAAAAATTTATTTTAATGAAGTAAGATAATCTTTTAATTTTTGAAAATCATCAAAAGGGTATTTTACACCTTTAATTTCCTGATATGTTTCGTGTCCTTTGCCTGCGAGCAAGATAATATCATTGTTTTCAGCAAGATGAATAGATGTTTTAATAGCTTCATCTCTATCTACAATGCTTAATGTTTTTCTTTTGTCGGAAATTGAAATTCCACTTTCCATTTCTTTAATAATTTGTTGCGGGTCTTCATCTCGTGGATTATCCGAAGTAAGAATGACCTTGTCGCTTAATTTGCAAGCAATTTGAGCCATTACTGGTCTTTTTGCCGCATCTCTGTTTCCACCACATCCGACTACTGTAATAATTCTTTGATGTTCTTGTTTTGTATCATTTATAGTTTTTAATACATTTTCAAGAGCATCGGGTGTGTGTGCATAATCTACAATTCCTGTAATTCCATTATGATGAAAAACTTGAAATCTTCCTCTTGCAGGATTTAACTGACTTAAGTGTTTTAAAATTTCTTCTTCATCAATTTGCATTATTTTAGCTACGCTATATGCTACAAGAGCATTGTAAGCATTGAATTTTCCAACTAATTTAATCCACACTTCCTTTCCATTGATTTGAAGTAGAGTTCCATCAATATGTTGTTCAAGAATTTTTGCTTTGAAATCGGCTAATGTTTGCAGGGCATAAGTATATTTTTGTGCTTTGGTATTTTGCAACATAAATAGGCCATTCTTATCATCTTTATTAGTAAGAGCAAAAGCAGATGAAGATAAATTATCAAAAAATGCTTTTTTACAATCTCTGTAATTTTCAAAAGTTTTATGATAATCTAAATGGTCGTGTGTAAGATTTGTAAAGATACCACCTTTGAAATGCAATCCTGTAACACGATGCTGATGAACACCTATTGAACTTACTTCTGTAAAAACATACTCACATTTTTCATTGACCATTTTTTGAAGTAATTCATTAAATTGAATAGCATCAGGTGTGGTATGAGTAGAAGGAAGAATTTTATCTTTAATTTTATTTTCAATAGTTGAAATTAAACCACAATTAAATCCGAGAGCAGAGAATAATTGATACAATAAAGTAACTGTTGTAGTTTTTCCATTAGTGCCTGTAACACCAATTAAATGAAGTTTTTTAGAAGGTTCATCATAAAAAGCGTGAGCAATATAAGCAAGTGCTTCAGCAGAATTTTTAGTTACAATATAACAAACATTTTCATTTATATCAGAAGGTAAATCTTCGCATAAAATAGCAGTAGAACCTTTTTGAATAGCATCTTTGATAAATAAATGACCATCAGTAGAAGTGCCTTTAATAGCGGCAAAGAGAGTATTTTGAGATATTTTTTTGGAATTATTTGAAATGCTGGAAATCGGAATATCAGTATTCCCAATAATTTTAATAGGTTCAATGTATTTTAGTATGTCAGAAAGTTTTTTCATTTTAGATATTTGTTGAAAGAGTAAGCGTTATTTTCTGTCCTTTTTGAATTTTGGTATTTGGTGGAATAGATTGTTCGCTAATCCATCCTTGCCCTTTCACAGATACTTTTAGACCTTTTTCTTCAAGCAGTGGAAGCGTTTCGGTGATAGATAAACCTTTGAGATTTGGTAAGATATTTTTTTGCAGAAATGCCGATACATCATTTGTTTTTTGATGATATGCAAGAGAATCTTCATTTATGTATGAAATAATGGCATTTTCTGTTGCTTGTATATTAAAGGGAATTTGAAATTGTTTTGACAGATATTGTAATTTATTATATTGAGTGCCTGCAATAAATGGAAGATGAATTACTGATTTTTCTTTGTTATTCAATGGCTCAATAGTTTGGATGTTAGTTGAATAAACTTTTTCAGCAATTTCTTTGAATACTGGTCCTGCTACTAATCCACCATAATAAATTCCTTTACTTGGCGAATGAATTGTTACAATACAAGTGTATAAAGGATTTTCCAATGGAAAGAATCCCACAAAAGATGCAAGGTAAGTTTTATCTTTATTTGAAGTATAATATTTTCCTTGTTTGGCAATTTGTGCAGTGCCTGTTTTTCCTGCTACTTTGAATGTAGTAATGTTCAACGATTTTGCCGTGCCACTTTCTACCACAGCACGAAGTAATTTTTTGGCTTTTTCAATTGTAGAAGGTTTTAGAACATTTTCCGCAATAATTTCTGGTTCATATTTCTTTAATACTTTTCCATTGTATTCTATTTGTTCAACAAATTGTGGTTTTACAATAGTGCCGTTATTTGCAACAAGATTATAAAGCATTGCTATTTGCAAAGGTGTAAGAAGTGTTTCATATCCTATGCTCATCCAAGGTAAAGTAGTGCCATACCAATCTTTATCTTTTGGCTTTTTAATTCTTGGAATACCTTCTCCTGGAATATCAATATTATATGGTTTATCTAAATGAAAGCGAGAAAGGTGATAAACAAATCTTTCTGGATTTTTAGAAAAATATTTAGTAACTATTTTGCTAATACCAACATTAGAAGATGTTTTAAATGCTTCTTCAAGAGTAATAACAGGCGATGCAGGCGGATGCGCATCTTTCATAGTTTGATTGTAATACACACATTCTCCATTGCCAACATTAATTTTTTCCTGCGTATCTACATCGTATTCTTCTAATAGCGATAACACTGAAGCCAATTTAAATGTAGATCCTGGTTCAGAAGGATAACCAATAGCAAAGTTTAAACTTTCTTCATAAGTAGTAGAATCTTTTTTAACAAGGTTAGCAATCGCTTTTACTTTTCCTGTTTTAGTTTCTATAAGAATAACACTTCCATAAGTGGCTTGATTCTTAATGAGTGCTTTAAGGAGAGCATGTTCAGCAACATCCTGAATATTGATATCCAAAGTGGTAACAATATCTTTTCCATTTTGTGCTTGAATTTCTTCATCATCATTGATAGGACGCCATACATCACCTGCAATTTTTTGCATCAATCTTTTTCCAGATTTTCCTTTTAAGATAGAATCATAAGCACCTTCTAAACCGACGGGTTTGATATTTTCTCTTGCTAAACCAATTGTTCTGGCAGCGAGATATTGAAATGGCAATACTCTTTTATCATTTTGTAAAACAACTAAACCTCCTTTTTTACCATTTCGTAAAATGGGCAAATGCTTTACTTCCTGCAATTGCTGATAAGTTGCTTTTCTTTGAATAAGTATGTATCTATCTCCTGTTTGACGGGCTTTATTGAGCATTGCGAGATATTCCTTTTTTGTTTTCTTTGGAAAAATTTTACTTAACATCAATGCTAATGAATCTTTTTTCTGATTGAATGTTTTATCATCAAGGCCTGGCACATTCACATCTATTCCTATATCATAAAAGGGTAGTGAAGTTGCAAGTAAGTTGTAATTCTGGTCATAGATATTTCCCCGTGATGCCTGCACATCAACAAATTTTGTAGTAATTTCTTTTGAAAGTTTTCTCCAATATTCTCCTTCAACAAATTGAATTTTATAAATTTTATACAGTATGCTAAAACTAAATAATAAAAATAGTATAAAAGTCAAATTCGTTTTTATGTTGAATGTTGAGTTCATTTTTTTAGTAGATAGATAAAGTTGTATCCGTATTTAAGATTAAATAAGGTTGTTGAGTTGTTTCTTTTAATCCTAATGGTTCTACTCTTTTAGCCACTTCGGTTTGTTTGCTTAAAAACATCAATTCGGATTTTGTGATGATATAATTTGATCGGAGTTCTTTTATTTCTTTATTTAATTTATTGATGTCTCTTATTTTTTTATCTGCGATATTTCCATTCATTATGTAGATTATTCCTATTAAAACAAGAAATCCAAAATATGGCACTTGTTTTACCACTTCTTCATTTTCAAGAAATTGTCCTCCAAAAATTTTTCCAATAATTCTGATTACTATTCCTTTTTTTGCTGATTTTTCGGGTGTTTCAGAAGGAATAGTTGTCTTTTCTTTTTTTTCTTCTTGATCAATAGGTTTATTTTTTATGATTCTATTTTTTGTCATCATTTTCAATCATCAGATTTTTTCTGCAACTCTTAATTTTGCACTTCTTGAAGATGGATTATTTTTTATTTCATCATCAGAAGGTTGAATGGGCTTTTTTGTAATGATTTTAAAAGGATATTGAATTTTTCCATAAACAGGATCAGGTTCTAAATTTTTATCTGTATGGCCATTAGTCATAAAATGCTTGACAATTCTATCTTCTAATGAGTGATAAGTAATGACTACTAATCTTCCATTTGTATCTAAAAGTTCATAAGTTTGATTGAGAAATGATTTCAAATGATCTACTTCTTTATTAACTTCTATTCTGATAGATTGAAAAATTTTTGACAATAAAGGATAATCATTAACTTTTGGAAGTGCAGGTTTTACAGCATCTACCAAATCAAAAGTTGTTTCAATTTTTTTATTAAATCTATACTTAATAATTAATGATGCTAATTTATGAGCATTTTTCAAATCGCCATACTGATAAAATAAATTTTCTAATTGTTGCTGACTATAAGTATTGACAACATCAGCGGCAGTCATTGTTTGATTTTGATTCATCCGCATATCTAATGGATGATTGTAGCGATAGGAAAAACCTCTTTCGGGTGTTTGAAATTGATGCAAAGACACACCTAAATCTGCCAAAATTCCATTTACTTTGTATACTTTGTAATAATGCAACCATTGAGTGATGAAACTGAAATTGTATGGTATAAAAGTTAATCGTTGATCATTGATCAAATTTTTTTGAGCATCTTTATCTTGATCAAAAGCAAATAGTTTTCCATTTTCAGAAAGATGATTTAAAATAGCTCGGGAATGTCCTCCACCGCCAAAAGTAGCATCCACATACACGCCATTGGGCTGTATATTAAGATATTCAATAGATTCATTGAGTAACACAGGTATGTGGTAAGTAGCAGTGTTTGACATTTTTACTAAATATATTCGTAATTAATTTTTAGAATCCTTATTTTTTTCAAAAATTTCAATAGCCATTTTTTCAATATCAAAATCCTGATTTAAAAATTCATTGTATAAATTTTTATCCCAGATTTCAATAATGTTATTACTACCTATTACTTTTATATCAGATGAAATATGAGCATATTCAGCAAGTGGCTTGGGAACTAAAATTCTACCTGCACTATCAGGCATACAAATGGTAGCACCACCCATAAACTTTCTGATAAAAATATCATTGGCTTTTACAAGACGATTGAGGTTGCGAAGTTTTTCATTCAATGCTTCCCATTCTTGCATTGGGTATAGAGTAAGGCATTGATGATGTAAATTTCTGTTCATTACAAATCCTCTGTCAAAAGCATTGCCCAATTGCTTTTTCAAGTCAGCAGGAAAAAGCAATCTGTTTTTGGCATCTACTTTGCAATCAAATTCTCCAATAAGTGTTAGCACAGAAAAAGGATTTGTAATTGCGGACAAAAATATGGACAATTTTTCTATTTTTTACCACTTTTTACCACTTTTTACCACCTTGTTAATAAAATTCAATTATCAACAATAATTGTGGATAATTTTTATACGAAGAAAAATTTATTAAAATTCAATAAAATTGAGCATTTCAGGAGTTTTAATGACTTAAAATAAAAAATGGTTATCCTTTAAATTGTGGATAACCATTTTGTTGTAATGAGAAAATTTTACCTGAAAATTAGTTTAAAAAAGGGATTTTTTTAGAAAAAGTGGTAAAAAGTGGTATTGTGTGAAATTAGAAAGTTAATCTCAGTGCTACAAAGATATTTCTTCCTGGAGCATTGATACCACTGGCAAAAACGCGGTATTGAGTGTCTAAGATATTATCTACCCCACCATTTAAGTAAAGATACTTCCAAACATTCCATTGAAATCTAAAATTGATTGTATACCATGCAGGCATTCCAGTTGGAGGAGCATATTGTAAATTATCTTCCCCAAAAAGATTGTAATCCTGTAATTTTTTCTGTCCATTAAAAATTGAAAACAACTGAAATGAAAGTTTTTGTGATGGCTTATAAGTGAAAGAAATTCTTCCAAATACTGGTGGTATATGATCAAGAGGATAATCTACTGAATCAGTTTTAATTCTGCCATAAGTGTAATTTAATGAAGCACCTATGATGAAATGTTCATTTAATTCAGAATGTAATTCAGTGGAAAAACCATAAATATAAGCAAATCTTTTATTTTGATTGGCAAGCACCTGACTTTTTACACCATTGTAAATAATAGAATCTTGACCATTGTACTTAAATTTATCTGTAACAATAGCATCATAAATTTGTGTGTAAAATAAAGTTGTAGAGAAGTAACTATTTTTATTGAAGAAATACTGAATATTTAAATCTTCATTCAAAGTTTTTTCGGGCTGGATATCAGGATTTGGAACAATAACAGCACCTGGCTGTGAATCAAATACTTTTCCTAAATCATCTACATTTGGCACTCTGTATCCTGATGAAAGTAAAAAGGAAAGTTTCCATTTATCTTCAATGTTTTGTATAAGCCCTATATTTCCTGAGTAAGTAATGTTGTTTTGTTTAGCATCTTTAAAAGGAAATTTGAAGAATGTGGTATCATTAAATTTTGCGTAAAGATTAGCAATACCTGCTCTTACACCATCAACAAGAATTAATTTTTGACCATTGATATACCATTTATGAGATAAATAAAGAGACGCCCACATCATTTGGCTACCACCATCGGGATAACGAGTATCTGCAGGTGATACAGAATTGGTATTTACATTAGTAAATTTAGCTGTTGATTGAACTGTGTTATATTGGACATCAAGTCCATATTGTAAATGATGTTTTTCCCATTTTTTAACAGCATCCAAATTAAATCCATAAACATTTACATTTTCAATCTGGCTTTTTCTTTTGGAATTGTTGAATCTTCTTGAATGACGGCTTTCTTCAATTTGTTGATAATTAGCAATTACTCTTATGAAATCTGATATAGCAGTTTTTTTAGAATACTGAAAATCATAAGCTGTCAATAATCTTTTTTGTGGTCCATAATACCATTCTGCAAATTTTGGATTAGAACCAGAAAATTCTGTAAGACGGTCATAACGTGGTACATCAGATGAATTAGAGTATTGAATATTGATAATGTGTTTTGTAAATTCATTTTGTTGAAATAAAAATTTTTGAACTAAATCATATTGAGAATATTCACTTTTTACTTGTTTGTATTTGTCAGAATTTTTCACTTTCACATCAGTATTGTTTTCTCTATCCTGATAATATTCTCTAATTCCAAATCCTTGTGGATAAAAAGGATTAGCATTTTTTCCCATCATTAAATCTCCAAATTGAGAGTATGTAAAAGAAGTCCATGAAGCAAATTTTTTAAATCCTAAATTAAAATCAATATGGTTAGTAGATTCGTTATTTACACTACCATAGCGAGAAAAAGCATTGACTTTCAAATTGAGTTTTTGTTCTTCATTTGCTAATAGAGGATTTTTTGTATATAAATGGATAACACCACCTAATGCATCACTACCATAAATTGTGGAAGAAGGACCATAAATAACTTCCACTTTTTCAAAACTATTGTTATCAGTAGTAATGATATTTTGTAAATGACCAGATCTGTAAATAGCATTATTCATTCTAATACCATCTATCACCAGCAATACTCTACTTGCTTCAAAACCTCTGATGACAGGGCTTCCACCACCTTGCTGACTTTTTTGAACAAATGTTGCTCCAGAATTTTGAATAACATCAGCAGAGTTTTGAGTTTGAAGAAAAGATAATTCATCTTTTGTTAGAATTTTAATTTGTTGGGCTGTTTCTTTCTTTTTTTCAATTATTCTATTTACAGAAACTTCAACTTCCTGTAATGTATTTGCTTTGAGTGTATCTGTATTTGAATCATTTTGTGCATTTGTAGTTAATGTAATTGATATTGCACTTAATGCATATAATATTTTTTGAGTTTTCATATTTTAATTTTTTGTGATTATTGAATTAAATAAATTTTGTTTTATGGAAAATAATAAAAAGACAACAGAATGCACAATAAGTACATTCTAATTTGATAAAGTGAGTAACTTAAAAAACAAATTCAGGAGGAGGCGTAGATTTATCTATAAAAACATCTGATAAATTAACTGAACAAAAATTCACAAAAACAATTTTTTTTAAAACAATGTTTAATTTTTCAAAAATACTTTCTTTGTTATCATTGAAAAAATTTAAACTAAAAAATACGGAAAGATTTATCTTATCTAAAATATGTAATAACTTTCTGAACTTTTTCAACAATTCAGTTTCTTCTGAATCTTTGAAAATTTTTAAAACAATTTTATCCCCCACTTTATCATAATCAACAATATCATACATTTCATTATCTATTTGTATTTCTTTACCATCGTTTATTTTTGATTTAATATAATCATCAATCTTCATTTCAAAAGAAAAAATGTTTTTATTTGATAAATCATCCTTTAAATATAAATTTTCATATCTGATTAAATCCCGCTGAATACTTAAAAATAAAGGAATAACAGCAATATAAATTGCCAGCAACAATAACAAATATCTTGAAAAAACTTTATTCATTAAGGAATTGAATAATAATTTATTAAAGTTTATTAAATCTTTCTACAATAATTTTATTCTCTTTATTTTCAAGCCCAAAAAATAATGAATAAATCTTATTCCATCTTAATTTTGTTAGTTTTTGGTGTATTATTAACTTTTGCTCAGAAAAAACCCAAAGCATACAGCACTACTAATGAAAAAGCTATTAAATATTACGAAGAAAGCAAAAAGTATTTTGCTCAATATAAAGACAAAGAAGCAGAGGAATATCTAACAAAAGCCCTTCAAAAAGATGATAATTTTATAGAAGCACATTCTGCTTATGCTCAACTTTTAGTTGAGAAAAAAAGATTTTCAGAAGCCGTTACACATTTGAAAAAAGCCATTAGTATCAATCCTGACGCTTATCCTGTCAACTTTTTTATGTTAGCTAATATATCCATGATTCAAGGAGATTATGAAACCGCATATAATTCTTACAAAAAGTTTTTGTCTTACAAATACATCAATCCAGATATGAAGGAAATTGCCGAAAGAGAAATTAAAAATGCAGAATTTGGAATGAATGCCGTTAAACATCCACAGGAATTTAAGCCCATCAATATTGGAAATGCTATAAACACTGCAGAAGATGAGTATTTTCCTTCCATTACAGCAGATGGAGAAACATTTATATTTACAAGAAAAGTAGGGCAACAAGAAGATTTTTATATTTCAACAAAAGTAAATGGTAAATGGCAAGCCGCAGTGCCCCTAAAAGAAATTAATTCTTATGGAAATGAAGGATCGCCAAGCATTTCAGCAGATGGTAAAATAATGTTTTTTGCATCTTGTATGAATATAGAGGGAAATTATGGTTCACCAGATAGAAAAGGTTACGGAAGTTGTGATATTTTTTATTCTGAAAGAATAAATGGAAAATGGTCTAAACCAGTCAATGTAGGCCCGCCCATTAATACACAGCATTGGGAAACACAACCATCTTTTTCATCCGATGGCAGAACATTATATTTTGTAAGGGGGTATGTGAATCGTGGAGAAATAAAGCAAGGTGATATCTATATGGCAGTAATGGATGAGAATGGAAAATTCTCTGAACCCGTTAAATTAGGTAGCAACATAAACACAGACAGAGATGAAGAATCCGTTTTTATTCATCCCGATAATCAAACACTTTATTTTTCAAGTAATGGGCACATTGGAATGGGAGGTTTAGATATTTATATGAGTAAAAGACAAGCAGATGGAAGTTGGGGACCTGCTATCAATTTAGGTTATCCAATAAATACAAACAATGATGAAAACAGTTTGCTTGTAGATCCATCAGGAAAAATTGCTTATTTTGCAAGTAATAGAAAAGATGGTTATGGCGGATTAGATATTTATCAATTTGAACTTCCTGAAAATGTTCGTCCCGAAAAAATTACTTATGTAAAAGGCAAAGTTTATGATGCTGTAACAAAACAACCATTGATTGCAAATTTTGAAGTATATGATTTATCTTCACAAAATAAAGTAACCACTTCATTTTCGGATATTAAGGGCAATTTTTTAGTAACACTCACTGCTGGAAAAAATTATATGATTAATGTAAATCAAACAGGATACTTATTTTACAGTGATAATTTTTCATTAGAAAATGTTGAGACCAGTTTTGAAAAGCCATTTATATTAGACATTCCTCTAATGCCTATTGACACTGGATCAGTAACAGAATTAAAAAATGTTTTTTTTGATGTTAATAAATGGGATTTGAAACCAGAAAGTAAAGCAGAACTTAACAAATTAATAGCATTTTTAAAACAAAACCCATCAATTAAAATTGAATTAAGCGGACATACAGATAATAGCGGAGATAAAAAATTTAATCAAACACTTTCTACTAATCGTGCAAAAGCTGTATATGATTATTTAATAAAAGAAGGGGGAATAAGTCCGCAAAGATTAACATACAGGGGTTATGGTGATACACGTCCAAAAGTGCCCAATGATAGTCCTGAAAATAAAGCTAAAAACAGAAGAACAGAGTTCAAAATAACTGGGAAATAAGTTTAAAATAAAAAAGAGAAAGCTTAAATACTTTCTCTTACACTTAGTAGCGAGGACGGGATTTGAACCCGTGACCTCAGGGTTATGAATCCTGCGCTCTAACCAACTGAGCTACCTCGCCATTTTTTAGTCGCCGCAAAAAAACAAAATTTTTTATTGTCAAACAAATGTTTGATTTACATTTTTACAAAAACTAAGTTTAAAAATTCTATTTGAGTACATTATTTTAAACATTACCTTCGCACCCCTTAAACTTAAAACCTAAACACTGTGGACAAAAATTCAATAATTGGTATTTCACTGATTGCACTTATTTTAGGAGTGTGGGTATATATGACCACGCCTTCTGCCGAAGAATTAGCAAACCAAAGAAGAATAAGAGATTCAATTGCACTTGCAGAAAGTAAAACTCTTCAACAAAATGAAATTAAAAATAAAATTGAAGACAAAACTGCTTTACCTAAAGTATCCGATTCTACTGCTGTAAAAAATGATAGTATAATTTTATCAGAAAAACAAAACTATTACAAAGATTTTTTTATTGCCACAAAAGGAGAAGAAAAACTTTATACTCTTGAAAATGAAAAATTTAAAATAACTTTTACTAACAAGGGCGGAAGAATTAAACAGGTAGAATTAAAAGAATATCATCGTTATGGAGATACTTCTTTTTTAAAACTATTTGACAATGACTCTACTTATTATTCATTAGCACTAGACGCTTATGAAAGAAGTAGAATTTTTCACACAGATAGTTTTTATTTTTCAGTTCCAACTATTGAAAAAAATAAAATTGTTTTTCGCTTAAATACTGCTAAAGACAATTCTTCCATTAATTTTGTTTATACCTTACCAAATAATGACTACACAGTTAAATTTGACATTGAACTATATGGAATGAATGATATTATTTCATCTAATATTGATGAATTATTTTTTAATTGGAACTGCCTGATGCCAAGTCAGGAAAAACATATTGTAAAAGAAAAAGAAGTGGCTACAGTTTATTTTAAATACACTGATGATAGTCCAGATTATATCAACCCAAGAAAAGAAGAAGAAAAAGAAATCAATGAAATGCCAATAAAATGGGTATGTTTCAAACAACAGTTTTTTAACAGCACAATCATTGCAGATAAAGAATTTATGAAAGATGGAAGTTTAATCAAACTTCGCACAAAAGATGAGGATACAAATATAGTAAAAGCAACAAAAGCAGAATTAGGCATTCCGTTTAGTCATCAAAACAGTGAAACTTTTGGAATGAATTTTTATTTTGGACCCAATCATTATCCAACCTTAAAAAAATACGAAGGATGGGATTTACAAGGTATTATTCCAACAGGTTGGTGGATTTTTAAGTATATCAACTCAGGGCTTGTTATTCCAATTTTTAACTGGTTAAAAGGAACTTTAAATTTTGGCATTATTTTAATTATATTAAACATTATCATCAAAATCATTCTATTTCCAATATTCTACAAAAATTATATGAGTGGAGCCAAAATGCGTGCTCTTAAACCAGAAATAGATAAACTTAATGAAAAATACGGACCGAATGGAGATCCTGTAAAAAAACAACAAGATTTAATGGCATTATACCAAAAAGCTAAAGTCAATCCAATGATGGGATGTTTACTTTTACTTATTCAATTTCCTATTTTAATTGCACTTTTCAATTTTGTTCCCGCTGCAATTGAACTTCGTCAGGAAGCGTTTTTGTGGGCTGATGATTTATCCACTTACGATAGTATATGGGATTTCGGTAAGATTCCAATCATTTATTCAATTTATGGCGACCATGTTTCTTTATTCGCATTACTGATGTTTTTATCTACTATTTTATATACATGGCTTAATAGTGAAATGTTATCACCTCAGCAAAATCAACAAGTTCCAGGCATGAAATTTATGATGTATTTTATGCCATTGATATTTTTAGCGGTAATGAATAACTATTCTGCAGGATTAAGCTGGTATTATTTTACTGCAAACATCTTAACCTTTGGACAAACTTATTTATTAAAGTATCTAATTAAAGATGAAAAAATTCGTGCTGAAATTGAAGCTAACTTAAAACAACCTGTTAAAGTAAGTGGGTTTCAAAAAAGATTGCAAGACATGATGAAGCAACAACAGCAAATGCAACAACAAAAGTCAAAAGGTAAAAAATAGTATTTTTACATTTCGTACTCTTCCCTAAAAAGGAATTTGTAAATTTGCAGTGTATTATTTGTATGACAGCAAAATATATTGATGTAGAAAAAGTTTTATCAGAAAAAGTTCCAAAGTTTTATAAATTTATTCCAAAGGTATTCATTTCAAAAATCAAAAAAATTTTACACGAAGATGAAATCAACGCTGTAATGAGCAGGATTGGACATTTACAAAACTTAGAATTTAATGATGGTGTTTTACGGGAATTAAACTCTAACATTGAAGTAAAAGGTCTGGAAAATATCCCTGATTCTGGTAGTGTCATTATTTCATCCAATCATCCATTAGGTGGATTAGACGGAATGGCACTTATTAAAGCAGTCAGCGAAAAAAGAAAAGATATAAAATTTGTAGTGAATGATATTTTATTAAATCTGAAAAATTATTCTGATATTTTTGTAGGCGTGAATAAATTAGGCAACACTCCTAAAAATGCCCTTTTAGAAGTAGAGAAAGTTTTTGCATCAGATAATGCCATTTTATTTTTCCCAGCAGGATTAGTTTCACGTAAACAAAAAATTAATGGTAAATGGACTATACAAGATTTGAACTGGAATAAAACATTCGTTCAAAAAGCCAAACAATACAATAAACCAATAATTCCAACATACATAGAAGGAAAAAATTCCAATTTTTTTTATAACCTTGCCTACTGGCGAAAAAAATTAGGCATCAAAGGAAATATAGAAATGCTTTTTTTGCCCGATGAAATGTTCAAACAAAAAAATAAAACCATTCCTATCTACTTTGGAAAACCTATATCACCTGAACAAATTGATAAAAGCAAATCCTTTCAAGAATGGGCTGAAACAATCAAACAATTTGTGTATTCTGGATACATTCAACAAAATAAATCATTCAGTGATTTTTTAAATTCATTGAAATGACAAAAGAAGAATTATTTGAAAAAAATAAAAAAGTTTTAAGTAAATACATCCCAGAAAATGCAGTAAATAAGGCCTGTTCATTGATTTTTGAATACGATTTCAAACTTATCATCAAAGGCGATAGAAAAAGTAAGTGGGGAGATTTTAAATCAAAATACAAAAACAATAATTTTCCTGCTATTACAGTAAATGCTTCACTCAATAAATATGCATTTTTAATAACTTACATTCATGAAATAGCACATTGCAAGACATTTAGAGAATATGGACACAAAGTAGAAGCTCACGGCATTGAATGGAAAAAAAATTTTCAGTATCTTATGAAAGATTTTTTGAATACAGATATTTTTCCATTAGATGTTTTATATGCATTGAGAAAACACCTTGTAAATCCTCCTGCATCTGCAACAGCAGATGTTGAATTATATAAGATTTTATCAAGTTATGATGAAAATAAAAACTCATTTATTACAATTGAACATTTAAAAGACGGCGACACATTTGAATTTGAAGGAGAAATATATCAACGAATTTCAGTAAGAAGAAAAAGAATTGAATGTATTCAACTTTCTACCAAAAGAAAATATTTGTTTCAACCTATTGTAGAAGTTAAACCAAAATTGTAAATGAAGTTAGTATTCAACATTATTTTTTTTAAACACAAAGTTTCATAAAGTAAGAAGCAAAGTGCACAAAGAATCTTTAAACTTTTGAGTTATTCATGAAAAAAAACTAAGCATTCTTTGTGTTGCATTAGTTTTTATGTTTTTGCTTGATAGTTACTAAAAAAATTTTCATCCATTACAAAAATACTCAATTGCTTTTCTGCCTTCTTCTCCTAAATCAATACTGTATTGATTTACATACAACTCAATGTGTTTTTTCATCACATCTTCACTCATCTCTTGTGCGTGTTGTTTTACAAATGGCATTACATCTTCGGTATTTTCAAATGCATATAATACACTTTGTTGAATAAGTTTATCTACATCTTGTATCACTTTTTCTTCTAAACTTTTTTTTGCCATAATACCACCTAATGGAATAGGCAATCCTGTTTGTGCTTCCCACCATTCACCTAAATCCACAATTTTTATCAATCCTTTATCCTGATAGGTAAATCTATTTTCGTGAATGATTAAACCTGCATCAAACTTTTTTTGCAATAACAAATCTTCTATATCAGAAAATAACAAACTTGTTTTATCAGTTATTTCAGGAAAAAATTTTTTCAATAAATAATTAGCAGTAGTTAATTCACCAGGTATTAAAACTTTCAAGTTTTTTCTAAAATTTTTGTCTGAAAATTTTTCCTCAATTTCTTTTGAATGCGTTATCAATAAAGGACCACAACCAAATCCCAAAGCACTCCCACTATTCAAATACACATAATTTTCTTTGCAATATAAATATGCATGATAACTTAATTTTGTAATATCCAATTCACCCTTCAATGCCATTTTATTTAATGTTTCTACATCTTCAATTACAGGAATAAAATTGTATGTATTTTCACCAATCGTTGTAGAAATTTTTTGATGAATCAATGCATCAAAAATAAAGCAATCATTTGGACAGGGCGAAAAACCTATCTTTAATGTATATTGCATAAATATTTTATTAAAAAAATCAATGTTTTATTTAATTCTTGAATGGCTAATGGAATATTCCATTTTGTTTTATCTCTTTTTTCAACATAATTGCTGATTGCACGAATTTGCAAGCATTTCCATTTATTATGATGACATGCAAAGTAAAAAGCACCACCTTCCATTGATTCAATTTGTGGTTGAAATCTTTCCACTACTTTTTTAATGGAATGAATATCTCCATGAACAGTATTCACAGTGATGCCCCGCACTTTTTTCAAGTGAGATAGTATTTTTTTTGGAACAAATAATTTTGAAGGAATAATTTTTTCATTACCTAAATTCAATTCAGAAATTTTCAAAAAACTTTTTCCATCTTCTGATCCCAATTCTGAAAATATCTCTTCTTTTACAACAACAACTTCACCAATTTTAATACTTTTATCAAACGACCCAGCAATTCCAACATTTATAGCATAATCAAATTTTTCGTGAGATAATTTTCCTAACTCATAAGCCGTGCTAACCATGCCAACGCCACATATTTTTATATGTATTTTTGTTTTATTTAAATTAAAACAAAAGTAATTTTTTTCTTTACTGCATAAAACGCTATTTCTTTTTAGCCACTTCAAAAATGGCTCTATTTCTTGAATTGTAGCAGATGTTATTAATATATTTTTTAGCATTGCTGCAAATATATTGAAAAAGAATAAAGTGAAGAGTGTAAAGTGAAGAGTGTAAAGTGAAAAAAAATATTAAATGTTCAATGCTCAATACTCAATGTTCAATACTCAATGTTCAATTAAAAATTCATAACTCAAAACTAAAAATGCTGACGATTTTGCTATGCAAAATGTCAGCATGCCGACCAAGAGCGTCAGCACTAAAAACTAACTCCATACATCTCATAAATTCACTACTTTTATTGCGAAGAATAAAAGTTATGTTAAATAATATATTGCATGATATTAAAGTATTAGATTTATCAACTGTTTTAGCAGGACCTTCAGTTGGAATGTTTTTAGGTGAATTAGGTGCAGAAGTATTAAAAATTGAAAATCCTAAAACAAAAGGTGATGTAACTCGTCAATGGAAAAACCCAAATGAAAATGTTGATGATCCAATAAGTGCGTATTACGCATCCGTTAATGGTTTTAAGAAAATAATGTATCTTGATTTGAATGATGAAAAGAGCATTACAACAATTCACCAAATGATTCCTGAATTTGATATTATTTTGTGCAACTTCAAACAAAATGATGATAAAAAATTTCAATTAGATTATCCTACTCTTAAAGCAATTAATCCAAAAATTATTTATGCACACATATCAGGATTTGGAAAGAACCATCCAAGAGTAGCGTATGACTTGATTTTGCAGGCAGAAACGGGCTTTATGTATTTGAATAGAGAAGCCCATCAATTACCCAACAAAATGCCTGTAGCACTTATTGATGTGTTGGCGGCTCATCAACTCAAAGAAGGAATTTTATTAGCATTATATCAACGATTAAAAAACAATAAAGGGGCTTATGTGCATTGTTCTTTGTATGATGCAGCAGTTACAAGTTTAGTCAATCAAGCCGCTAATTATTTAATAGCCAATTACAATCCTCCACCATTAGGTTCAAAACATCCAAACATAGCACCTTATGGTGAAATTTTTTTTACTCAAGACCAACAATTAATCACCTTTGCAATAGGTTCAGATGAACAATTTCAAAAACTTTGTGAATTGCTTAATTTACCTGATATTCCTAAAAACAATGATTTCTCAAATAACTTAAACAGAGTAAAAAACAGAGAGAAATTATATCAATTACTACAAAATGCAATTAAAGAATTAAATGCTGAATGGATTTATGAAAATTGTTTGAAAAATAACATACCAGTTGCCCTCATCAAAGATGTAAAGCAAGTCATGAAAAATCCTCTTACAAAAAGATTGATAAAAAATACTACAATAGAAAATAAACCCCTGCAAATACTCACTACTATTGCTTTTGAAATGTATGATTAAATTAGCAACAACAAAAGAAGAATTAGAAAAAATTTTTCAACTCCGTTATGAAGTTTTGCGGAAACCTTGGAATCAAACTTATGAAAGTTCTTTTGATGAGTTAGACAAAATTTCTTACAATGCTTTTATAGAAGAATCATCTATCTGTATAGCTTGTGGAAGATTAGATATATTGAATAGCACAACTGCACAAATTCGCTATATGGCTGTAAAGCCCGAATACAGAGGAAAACACTACGGACAACAAGTTTTAGTTTATCTTGAAAAATTAGCCAAAGAAAAAGGTATTCAAAAAATTATTCTCCACGCTCGTGAAAATGCAGTTGATTTTTATTTAAAAAATAATTACAAAATTATTCAGCCATCACATTTATTGTTCAATACTATTCAACACTATTTAATGGAAAAAACTCTATAAAGAATTTCTACCAAGCATTCTTAATTTTGTATAGTGAGATTGAACCGCTAAAGCCAAATTAGGATGTGCATAATAGGGAACATTGAATTGATTACAAACCTTTTGAACAATAGGACTAATTTTTGGATAATGAATGTGTGAAATGGTTGGAAACAAATGATGTTCAATTTGATAATTCAAGCCACCTAATAAAAATGTAAGCACTTTATTATTCATTGCAAAATTAGCAGTTGTTTTTAATTGATGTTTCATCCATTCATCAGGCATTGTATTTTGATTATCAGGTAAAATAAATTCTGTTTCCTCTACAATATGTGCTAATTGAAATACTATACTCAGTACTAATCCTGTAGTAAAAGTATAAATCAAAAATAATAAAATAAACTGATTAAATCCTAATTCATAAACAGGAAGAATAACAAAAACAAATAAATGAAATATCTTAGAAAGCCAAAAAATTACTTTTTCTTTAGTAGTAAATCCTGATATTTTTACTGAGTGTATTTTTTTAGTAAAATATTTATGATAATCTGCATAAAATACCCAATATAAATATAAAAGTGCATAAACAAAGGGAAAATATATATGTTGAAAACGATGAAACCAATATCTTTTTTTGTTTGGATTTAATAATAAAAAAATACCCGCATCTATATCATCATCTACATCAGGAATGTTAGTATAAGTATGATGAATAACATTGTGTTTTGTTTTCCATAAAAAAACATTTGCACCTAAGAAATTTAAGGAGTATCCTGCCGCTTCGTTTATAAATTTATTTTTATTAAAACTATGATGTGCTCCATCGTGCATTACATTAAATCCAATAAATGATGTAATCATACCTAGAGAAATACTTAATAAAATCTTTACCCATAATTCCGTATCATTAAAAACCCACAAAAAATAATTTGCTATAAAAAGTATGCCCAACAATACGGCTTTGATAAAAATTTTCTTTCCACCAAATTTAGAAAGATTATTAGAATGAAAATATAAATTAACTTGTTTTCTTAGTTCTTGTGCAAAACTCTCAGTAGGAATTGCAAATTTTGGAGTGCTGTTTTGTACCATAATTGATTTTTGTTGCAATAATAAAGAAAGTATTCTACACCATTTTCTTTTTTAACATTACTTGTGTATTTTATACAAATGAATTATTGTGTCTGCAAACTGATAACTAAATTCTACACTACCATTATATTTCAAATGATATTTATCTGAAAATTTATTGATGTTATATGAAATATCTGGAATATCAGAAAAATCTAAGCATTCAACATTTTGTTTTTGTAAATAATTTTTTAAAAAATAAATAGCGTTTTTAATATTTTCATCAGGTTGATAAATAGGAGAAACTGTAAATAATATCTTCACATTGTTTTTTTTACATAAATAAATAGCAGAATCAATATATTGTAAATTAAAAGGATGGAATTGAAAAACATGCGTAGTATCTGGATAATGGTCTTTTTGATAATCTGTGTGAGAATGATAACATCCGGTTTTTTGAAAAGTTGTATCATACCTTCCCGGATTATTCATCAGTATTCTTAAAAATTTTGAAACTCCTCTTAATCCATAAAAACTTAATTCATACATAGGAAAGTAGTAAGCATACTCTACTCTTTTATCTATTTTAGAAAAATTTTTTCTCAAACTTTTGTTTCGCAAAAAAGGAGCAAACTGTTCAATATTCAACAAAGTATCAATGCATTCTAAATTATGAACATCAATATCAAATATTACTAATTTTGGCAATGAATGTGCTAGAAATATCTGCTTCAGTATATAATAAGATTGATCTGTTTTAGCCCCGTGAATGCCTGCATTAAAAAAACTTAATGAAGTTCGATGGGCAATAATTTCAGTTTCAAATGCTGTTTCTGCCCTTGAAGAACCTATTATCCATGCATCAAAATAACTTGTTTCTTCTACAATGTTATAAATTTTTTGATAAATACCCCAACTTGCATTTCTAAAAGTAAAATTAAAAATAACATCAACTAACCAGATACCAACAAATGCAAGAGATATTACACCAAATACTTTTTTCAAAACTTTTTACTTATCAATTTTTTAGCAAAACTGATTATACACTTCTTTCAAATGTTCTGCAAGCATTTCGGCACTTCTGCCTTCAATATGATGCCTTTCAATAAAATGTATCAATTTTCCATCTTTAAAAAGTGCTATACTTGGTGATGATGGTGGGTAAGGCAAAAGATACTTTCTAACCTGTGCTGTTGCTTCTTTATCTACTCCAGCAAACACAGTAAATAAATTTTGTGGCTTTTTATTATTCAATAAACTTAACACCACACCCGGACGAGCAGACCCAGCGGCACAACCGCAAACAGAATTAATAACAATTAAAGTCGTTCCCGCAGATTTTACTACATTATCTGCATCTTCGGGAGTAAGTATTTCTTTGAAACCTTTTGAAGTAAGTTCATTTTTCATTGGTTTTACCATTGCTTCTGGATACATAAATTTTAATTTTTGGCAAAGATACTGCATTCTATTTCAATATTGTATAAAAATTGACATTTTTTAGATAAAAAATTTTTCCTTATCTTTGCAGAAAAATTTTTGCTATGAAAAATAAGTTTTTGTTTTTAGGTTTAATATTTATAGTATTAAATCTTTCAGATTTAAAATCCCAATGGGCTTGGGATTTTGGTGGAGGTGTTGGAGTTTCAAATTATTTAGGTGATATAGGCGGAAAAGATAAAACAAGAAGAGATTTTGTATATGATATGAAATTATCTAAAACAAAATTTAATGTTGGTGCGTTTGCTCGTTACAAATGGATGCCAAATGTTTCTATAAAGGCGGCTTTTGATTTTATTAGAGTAGAAGGTGATGATAAATTAACTACAAATCCTGCAAGACATTACAGAAATCTGAATTTCCGTAATAATCTTTATTGCTTATCACTCACAGGTGAATGGTTTTTTTATGAAGATCCTGATCTTGGTAATACTTATCGTTATAGAAATAGTTTTCGCTCATACTTGTTTGCCGGAATAAGCGGTTTTTATCATAATCCACAAGGATTGTATCAAGGACAATGGATTAACTTAAGGCCATTGCAAACAGAAGGCGTTGTTTATTCTCCTATTAGTATGGCAATTCCTATGGGACTTGGATTTTATTTTACTTTCCAAAAAAAACATCGTATTGGATTTGAAGCCACTTATTGGAAAACATTCACTGATTATATTGATGATATTAGTGGAAATTATCCTTCTACTCCACCCAAAGATAATCTTGCAAAAGCAATGTCTTTAAGAACTCCTGAACTTGGCCCCCAAGCACTTTTAGATAATCCTGGTGTTTATTTATCACACAATTGGGGACAAAAAAGAGGTGATAAATCACATAAAGATGCTGTGCTTACTATGAGTTTAACTTATAGTTATGTCATTCGTGGAAAAAGTTCATTTTATCGCAGTAAATTTTCCTGGTTTGGAAAAAAATCCAAAAGAAGAGTTAGAAAAATCAGAGCAAAATTCTAATTCTATCTAACAAAGGATTATTCGCTTTCCTAATCGTTTATTAATTTCTTTTTTAAACTCTTCTAATTTTTGAATTTCTATTAGTATAGCATTACTTGTTTCTTCATCATTACTATCTTGTGCTTTTTTTAGTTCTTCTTGCTTTGCTAAAATTAATTTTCTAATTTTCTTTTCCTTAAATGAAAGAACTAAATAACGAATTACTTCATTTATTTCTTCTAAAATATGCGGTGTGTAAATTTTATATTTCAACTCCCATTGTGGGCTTAATTTATATTCTTCACTCAATTTAATAGCAAGTTCACTCACAAATGGCTGTGGATGATGAATAAAATATTCTTCAGTAGGAATAAAATTTTTGTTCAAACAATTTTCTATTTCATCAATAATTAATTGTAAATCTTTGTTTTCAAAATATGCTTCATCGTGTTTTAATTCATATAAAACAATATATTCACATATTGGTACTTCCCATTGTTGTGTTTCTCCATTAGTTTCAATATCTACATTTATCAAAACATTTCCATATTTAATCAAATGCTTTATCAATTCCTTTTCTTCTGTATCTGTTGAAACATATTGTAAATTATTTACAGGTTGAATTTCTGTTTCTACTTTTTCTTGTGAATCTTCTATTTGAATTTTTTCTTTTTTCAAATAAATATCCTGCCTTATTTTCTGAACATTTCGTAGTAATGTGCTTTCTTCAATTTTTAAATCATTGGATAATGTTTGAATATATACTCTTCTTTGAATTTCATTAGGAATACGAGCCACAGAAGTTAATATCTCTTCTATTGCTTTGGCTTTTTCAATCGGACTTTGATTTTCTGAATGATACAATTCTTTTTTGAACTGAATAAAATCTTTTTCATTGTTTTTCAAAAAATCAAATACTTCCCGATTAGAATGCTTGTTGACAAAACTATCTGGATCATCACCATCTGGAAACATCACAATTTTTACATTCAATCCTTCTTCCAAAAGCATATCAATAGCCCTGATACCTGCTTTAATACCCGCCGCATCCCCATCATACAAAACAACCACATTATTTGTAAATCTATGAATCAATTTAACTTGTTCTGTAGTTAGCGAAGTACCTGAAGAAGCCACTACATTTTCAATACCTGCTTTATGCAATGAAATAACATCGGCATATCCTTCTACTAAATAACACAAATCATTTTGCATGATGGCTTTTTTGGCTAAATGAATGCCGTAAAGCGTTTTACTTTTATCATACACAATGGTTTGCGGTGAATTGATATATTTAGCAATACTTTTATCATCACTCAATGTTCTGCCGCCAAATCCTATTACTTTTCCTGAAATATCGCAAATAGGGAATATTACTCTTGCAAAAAATTTATCGTAAATTTTATGAACATCAATGGGTTTATTTTCTTCACAATCAGGGCAATTCACTAATCCTGCTTTTACAAGTATTTCTGGTGTAAAACCTGCCTGTAATGCAAGATCTGTAAAACTTCTTTTATTTGAAGGACTAAATCCTAATTGAAATTTTTGAATGAGTGAAAAATCAATTTTTCTTTTGTTGTATAAATAATTCAAACCTATTTCTTTGCCCTCGTCAGTTGTGAGTAATACATTAGTAAAAAATTTTTGTGCAAATTGTAAAACCTCCAACACTTTATCTCTCTCAGATTTTTCTTTTTTGGTTTCCTCTGTTTCTTCTACTTCTTCAATAATTATATTGTATTTTTTTGCTAACCAACGCAAAGCATCAGGATATGAAAGTTTTTCATGATCCATTAGAAATTTCACAACATTACCAGACGCTCCACAACCAAAACATTTGTAAATACCTTTGGTGGGTGATACAGTAAATGAAGGTGTTTTTTCATTATGAAAAGGACAAAGCCCAACAAAATTAATACCTCTTTTTTTCAGAGCAACAAAATCTGAAATAACTTCTTCAATCCTTGCAACAGAAAGTATTTTATCTATTGAGTATGGTGTAATCATATTTTTATCAAAAGCAAATGTACTGCATATTTTTCAAAAGGTGTAAAAACAATTCAAAATAAAAATGTTCGTATCTTTGAGCAAAAAAATGAAGTTCATTTGTATTGGAAAAAATTATTCAGAGCATGTAAAAGAAATGGGATGGAAAGATGATCATGAAATTGCTTTATTCATGAAACCTGAATCTGCGTGGTGCAAAAATAATGAAGTGCCCTACCCTCATTTCTCAAAGGATTTGCAGCATGAATTAGAATTAATTATTCAAGTTAATAAACCCTTGAAAAATGTTATTGCATCCGAAGCTATTAAAAGTATAGAAAAAATAAGTGTAGGAATTGATTTTACCGCCCGCGATATTCAAATGGAATTAAAGAAAAAAGGTATGCCATGGGAAAAATCAAAAAGTTTTGATAATTCGGCAGTAGTGGGAAAGTGGAAAAAATTTAATCCTGATGTTCATTATGAATTTCATCTTGAAATAAATGGTAAAGAAATTCAGAGAGGAAATTCCAAAAATATGATTGTCAATTTTGCTCAATTATTAGCCGAAGCATCAAAGTATTTTACTATTATGCCAGAAGATATAGTATTTACAGGCACTCCACAAAATGTTGGCAGTGTTCATGTTGGTGATGTTTTAGTTGGATATTTAGAAAATGAAGCATTATTTGAAATCAAAATCACATCATAAATTAAAGATACTAAAATGAAGTACATTGCACTTTTACTCATTAGGTTATATCAATTAGTGATATCTCCCATTTTACCAAATGCATGCCGTTTTACACCAACATGTTCTCAATATACTTATGAAGCCGTAAAAAAATATGGTTTTTTAAAAGGCACATGGTTAGGCATAAAACGAATATCAAGATGCAGACCTGGTGGAGGAAGTGGATATGACCCTGTTCCTTAATTTATTTAGTGGCTATTCCGTAAACAATATAATGCCAATAATTTGGAGTGATCTTATTTAAGATAAAATTATCTATTCTTGCGAGAATATTTCTTTGTGATTCACTCCTGCCAAATGCCGCTATAAATCCCGTTGTATTTATTTTATAATCACTAAATTTTGATAGTAAAGAATGTGTTTCTTCAATTGTAAGATATTTCCAACTATTTCCCCACTTTACAAATTTTTTCCTGGCTAATTGATGAATTAATGATGCCTTTAAATTTTCGGCAAATAAAAATTTTCCGCCTTTTTTTAAAGATTTATGGATTTCTTGTATTGCCTTTTGCTGAGAATTATTATTTCCATAACTTCCAATTCCTCCAAGTACTGACTTTACTATAACAACATCAAAATAGTTTTCATAAGGAATATTTGTAGCGTCAATATCTTGATAAGAAACTAAGTAATCAACATGATATTTCTTATGTAATTGTATTGCTTTTTCGGAATTGCTAATATCTGAACAAATTACATTTTTATTTTTTAATGCTAACCATAATGATAGGCCACCATCACGAGCACCTATTTCCAAAACATTAGTTACTTTATCCCAACTAATATTTTCTTCCCAAAAATCAATTGCCTTTTTCCAAGATAAAACATCCCATTGAATAATATCCTTAAGAAGTAAATTATCCATTAACAAAATTAAATTCCAGAACTAAAGTGTGCTAAACTTTCTCTTTTCATTGGATTTACTATCATTACCGGAATGTTGCTTATATCAACAATTTTTTGAACATCTGTACCACTAAAAAATTCTTTTACTGATAAATCAGGTTTATTCATTACTATTATTAAGTCCGCTTCAATTTTATTAGCATATTCAACAACAGTTTTTGGAATATCATCTGTACCAATAGATTTATTTGAACAAGGAATTCCTTTACTTTTAATGAATTGTTTTACCTGATGAGAATAAGCCAATAATTGATTTTCATATCCTTCATCTTCAGGAGAAAATACTGCTAACAAACGGATTGAAGCATTGTAATATTTAGCAAATTGTATAGCTACATCTACTTTTTCACGACTTTCAGGAGATAAATCTAATGGTAATAAGATATTTTCACATCCATCTCTTTGTTCTTTTCCTCTAATAGTAATAACAGGACATGGTGCTTTTCTTATCATACTAAAAGCACTTGGCTTAAATACATCCTTGAATTCAATATGACTTTCTAATCCTACCATTATTAAAGTAGCTCCAATCTCTTTTGCTACATTATTGGTTTCTTCATAAACATTACCTTTCACCGTCATAAAATCTGTAGGTAAGCCACTTTCTTTTTCAGTTTGCTTTGCCAATTCTTTCATTTCTTCAAACCTCTCCATTCCCCTTTTTTCATAACAATATAAAAGTACAATTCTGGAATGGGTGTACCTTGCAAGATTGTAGGATTGCTTAATAGCAAGTAACGATTGTTCTGTAAAGTCAATTGGAATTAAAATGATACCGCGTTCTTTTAACTTCATATATTTATAGTTTTAATGTTTTAATCAACTTTTTCTACCTCAATTTCTTCACCATTTTCTATTTTCACATTTTCTTTTTGAGGAGTTGGTTTTTCAGGTTGATATAATTTATTAAATTCCTGAATGGCTTGACGAACCTGATCAATTTGTAAATACCACTTATCTACATTTTCAATAAGCATTGGTTGATCTTTAAATAATTCTTTTAGTACTCTTTTGTATGGTTTTTCTTTTGGCAACTCTACTACACCTGCTATTTTACTTTTAGGATCTGCCTGAGCATCTACAATATAATAAACTGGTTCTGCCTTTTTTTTATCTTTCTCAACTTTTTCCTCAAAAATTTGGTATAGTGTAACCCTTCCTCTTTCTAAAACTTCTGCAAAATAATCTGTTTCATTAATTTTTAAGATTTCAAATTGTCTGTCACCAAACCCGTATGCTTTTGCTTTTTTTGTTGTAATTTCAGTTACTTTTTTAGCATTCACTGGCTTAAAGAAAAAACTAATATTATATTGTGCTTCTGTTTCACCTGCATTGGTTTGTATTTCTCCTTTTATAGTATCTCCTTTAAATGGCAAATACCATCCTTTTTCAAATTCTGGAGATACTCCCATTGCTGCATTTTTACCCCCTTTTTTTGCCTGAGAAAAAGCCATATTTACTGAGCCACATAACAATACTAATACCAATATTTTTCCAGATTTTAATACTTTCATTTTTAGATGAATTTGAAATTTTCAATGGACAAATGTAATGAAAATTTAATTATATCTATAAAAAAATCTTTATTTAATAAAATCCTTATAAAGTCAGTTTTTTATAACGAGGTCTTTTGGGCTCTAAATTACCTAATCGTTTTTTCTTGTTTTCTTCATATTCTGAGTATGTTCCCTCAAACCAATAAAATGTACTATCTCCTTCATAAGCCAGAATGTGAGTACAAACCCTGTCTAAAAACCATCTGTCGTGGCTGATAATGACTGCACATCCTGCAAAATTTAATAAACCTTCCTCTAAAGCTCTTAATGTATTCACATCCAAATCATTTGTTGGTTCGTCTAATAAGAGCACATTACCGCCCTCTTTCAATGCCAATGCTAAATGCAATCTGTTTCTTTCACCTCCAGAAAGCACTCCACATTTTTTGCCCTGATCTGCTCCTGTGAAATTAAATCTTCCTAAATAAGCCCGGGAACTTATTGTTCTGCCTTCAAATACTAAATTATCTAATCCACCGCTCACTACTTCAAATACTGTTTTTTCTGGATCAATGGCTTTGTGGGTTTGGTCTACATAAGATATTTTTACAGTAGGACCAATTTTAATTTCTCCTGATGTTGGTTTTTCTTGTCCCATTATCATTTTAAATAAAGTAGTTTTTCCAACACCATTTGGACCAATAATTCCGACAATACCTGCAGGTGGTAACTTAAAATTTAAATTTTCAAATAATACTCTATCGCCAAAAACTTTCGTTAAGTTAATAGCTTCTATAACATCGTTCCCTAATCTTGGGCCATTTGGAATAAAAATTTCTAATTTTTCTTCTTTTGCTTTTACATCTTCGTTCAATAGTTTTTCATAATTCTGCAAACGGGCTTTTTGTTTAGTTCCCCTTCCTTTTACACCAGCTCTCACCCATTCTAACTCTCTTTCAAGGGTTTTTAATTTTTTACTTTCTTGTTTTTCTTCCTGTCTTAGCCGTTCTTGTTTTTGTTCTAACCAACTTGTATAATTTCCTTTCCATGGAATACCCTCACCTCTGTCTAATTCTAATATCCATCCTGCAACATTATCTAAAAAATATCTATCGTGTGTTACTGCAATCACTGTTCCTTTATAATTTTTTAAATGTTGTTCTAACCATTCAACGCTCTCTGCATCAAGGTGGTTAGTGGGCTCATCTAATAATAACACATCGGGCTCTTGTAATAACAACCTGCACAATGCCACTCTTCTTCGTTCTCCTCCTGACAATACTTTTATAGGAGTATCTGATTCAGGGCATCTTAAAGCGTCCATTGCTTTTTCAAGACGATTATCTAAATTCCACAAATCGTGATGGTCAATTTTTTCCTGAAGTTCTGCCTGACGATTGATAAGTTTTTCCATCTTATCTGGATCATTCATTATTTCTTCATCTGCAAATTTTGCATTTACTTCTTCGTATTCATTTAATATATCTACATATTTTTGAACGCCTTCCTTTACAACTTCCAGCACAGTTTTATTCTCGTCTAATTTTGGTTCTTGTTCTAATAATCCAAATGTATATCCGGGAGAATAATGTACTTCACCTATATAATCTTTATCTATTCCTGCAATGATTCTTAATAATGTAGATTTTCCAGCACCATTCATCCCTAATACACCAATTTTTGCACCATAATAAAATGACAAATAGATGTCTTTCAAAACCTGCTTATTGGGTGGATGTATTTTACTTACATTCACCATACTAAATATTATCTGTCTGCCTTCTTGATTGGACATAATTTTTTTGCTGCAAAGATATTCAATAATTTTTAGTTTTTATTTTAGAATTATGAGTAATTGAGTTCTCAATGTTCACTTTTCACTATTCACTAGTCACTTTTCACTTTTTCAACTCTCTACTTTTTAGTAATATAGCGGCTATAAATCACAATGGCTTATTATAAAGATATTTTATATCAGGATATCGCTTATGTAAAAGGTATTGGACCTGAAAAAGCAAAAATTTTAAATACTGAATTACAAATTTTTACTGTTTTTGATTTACTCAACTATTTCCCTTATAGATACGAAGACCGTTCAATTATTCATTCAATCGCATCCATCAATTACACAATTGACTATGCTCAATTAAAAGGTCATATCAAATCTACAAAAATTATTGATAAATTAGGAAACAGAGAAGTGCTTATAGCTACACTCAATGATGGAACTGGTCAAATTGAAATGATTTTCTTTAATGGAATTAAATGGTTATCCAAATTTTTGAAAATTGGGAAAGAATATATTGTATATGGAAAAGTTAATCAATTCAAAGATACTTATAATATCCTGCATCCAGAAATAGATGAAGTCAATAATGAAATTTTACACTTCAAAACCGGACTTTGTGCAGTATATAATACTACTGAAAGATTAAAAAATTCTAAATGGAAAATTGATAGTGAAACTATAAGAAAATGGATTTTTAATATCTATCAAAATTATCCTCAGCTCCAAATACCTGAAAATTTATCTCAATATATTATTACAAAAAATCAACTTATATCAAGGCAAGATGCTTACAAATGGATTCATTTACCCGAAAATAAAGAACAAATCAACAAAGCAAAAGAACGATTAAAATTTGAAGAATTATTTTTTGCTCAATTAGAAATAGCAAGACAACACAAAAAAATGAAACAAAGTAAGGGTTATGTCTTTCAAAATGTTGGTGAACTCTTTAATGAATTTTACAACAAACATTTACCATTTGAACTAACTAATGCTCAAAAAAGAGTCATTCGTGAAATTCGTAATGATACTAAAACTGGCCGTCAGATGAATAGATTGCTGCAAGGTGATGTAGGTAGTGGAAAAACCATTGTGGCTGTATTTGCGGCACTCTTTGCTATTGATAATGGTTATCAGGTAGCAATGATGGCTCCTACTGAAATTTTAGCACAACAACATTATTCAACTATTTCAAAATTACTTCAAAACTTGCCTGTTAATGTAAAATTACTCACAGGTTCTACATCTCAAAAAGAAAGAAAAATAATATCTGAACAGCTATTATCTGGCGAATTAAATTTTCTGATAGGCACTCATGCTTTAATTGAAGATACAGTCAATTTCAAGCAATTGGGGTTAGTTATAATTGATGAACAGCATCGTTTTGGAGTAGCACAAAGAGCAAAAATTCAATTAAAAGGCAAAATTCCACCACATGTTTTAGTAATGACTGCTACACCAATTCCAAGAACACTTGCTATGACCATTTATGGAGATTTAGATGTGTCAGTTTTAGATGAATTACCACCTAATAGAAAACCTGTTGTTACAGCTCATAGATATTACAATAAAAGATTAGATGTTTTGAATTTTGTAAAGGAACAGGTAGATGCAGGCAGGCAGGCATATTTTGTTTTCCCCCTTATTCAGGAAAGTGAAAAAATGGATTTAGAAAATTTAGAAAAGGGATTTGAAGAATTATCACAATTTTTTTCCCCACCCAAATACACATTGGTAAAAGTGCATGGCAAAATGAGTAATGAAGAAAAAGATGCCGCTATGCGTGCTTTTTATGAAGGTAAAGCAAAAATAATGGTTGCTACTACTGTAATCGAAGTGGGCGTAGATGTGCCTAATGCAAGCATAATGGTTATTGAAAATGCCAATAGATTTGGTCTTTCACAACTTCATCAATTAAGAGGCAGAGTAGGAAGAGGGTCAGAAAAATCATACTGTATTTTACTCACCAATAATTTAAGTGAAGATGCTAAAATTAGAATTGATACAATGGTCAGAACATCTAATGGTTTTGAAATTAGCGAAGTGGATTTAAAATTAAGAGGTCCAGGAGAATTAGCAGGAACAAGACAAAGTGGTATGCTTGCATTTAAAATTGCAGATATAACTACCGATTACAATATATTAAAAGCCGCAAGAGAAGCGGCCATTGAATTATTAGAAACTGATGAAAACATTCAATTCCCCGATAATTGGCCTATCAGAGATTATATTTTACAAAATGAAAAAGAAAAACCGCTTTGGATAAAAATTGCTTAAAAAAAATAATAAAAAAGTAATGATAGAATTTCTTTTACCAGTACCTGAATTTTTCACAAGAATAATAAGGAACTAAATTTCCACCAAACTCTCTAAAATACCTTTCAACATTTGGAAGCATGCTGCCTTCAAAATCAAATATCTTTAAATTCATTTGTTTGGCTTTTAATATGCTTTTCCACATACAACTTACTCCTGCTCCATGATGAGCCAATTCATTATCATATCCTCCTAATAAATAATACGCCTGATGTTTATCATACACGCAAAAAGTGCAAGCAATAGGCTTTTCATTCAGGTATGCAACAAAAGCAAAACTATTATTTTCATTTGCCCATTCTTTCAAAATCCTTGATAATAAAGTATAGTTGATTTTTTTATTTTGCCTTGAAAAAGTTTTTTTAATTAAATTTTCTACTTCATTATACTCTTTTACCTGAACAATTTGAATACCATCTTTTTCGGCTTTTCTAATACTTTTTCTTTTTTCAGAAGATAAATTTTCAAATAATTGATCTTCAGTAATATCTAAATTTAATTGATAAGTATAATTCACACACACTTTCCACTTATTCCATTGAAATACTTGTGTATCAATATAATCAGGAGAAAAAACGAATCTTGTATAAAAAGCCCTCTCTTTTTTTGTAAAGTACTCTGAAATTAAAAATTGTAATTCTTTAAAAGCAGAATTTTTTGTTTCATTTTTTTCTGATGAAGGAAAAAATATCAACCCATTATACGGTTGAAATGGCGGAGGAATAATATATGTTACTCCAAATCTTGACTTTTTGAAATAATAAAATAATCCAATTAAAGTTTGATTTTCATTAAAAATACCAACAATATGAATATTCGGGATATAAATTTTCAAAAAATCTTTTTGATGAAATACAGATAAGCAATTTTGCCAACTATCAGGATAAATTAAATCAGATATATCTATTTGTTCCAGTTGCATTAATTTTATTTTTCAAATATACTTTTCAAAAATAAAAAATCCCCTCTCTTTTGACAGAGAAGGGATTTCAGATAATCAATGAGATTGTTGTTATTTTGCAATAATCAATTTACCTGTTTTTACAAAATCATTTGTTCTAATTTGAATAATATAAATACCTGCATTTAAATTTTGAGTATTGATTTCCATTTCTAAATTATTTCCTGTACTATTGATTCTTGTATTTTGAGAAGTAATAATTTTTCCGGTAATATCCATAATTGTCATATTTACATTATGATTTCCAATAGGCAAATTAAATTGAACTTTTGTAAAATCATTAGCAGGATTTGGATAGATGAATAAATTATCAACATTAGAACTTGAATTTTGAATTTCATTTACAGACACCACATAAGGAGTAGCAAATTTTGAAGTTGCCCAGATTCCTCTTCCGTGTGTTGCGGCATAAATGTATCCAGAGTTGTAACATAACCAATGTGGAAGAATTTGTTGTTTTAATTGATAAACAGGAACTAAAGGTAATTGACCATTATTATCTTGTGTCCATACTGGATTTGCAACGGTAATATCAATTGTGGAATAAACACCTTTTTCAGTACCAACAACTACTTTATTATTATCTTGATAAATGAATAAAGAAGCGTATACAGGAATATTTGGTAGGTTACCAGTTTTATCTACAAAATTAGTAGCATCAGTTTCATTTCTGGATAATAATCTGGCATCGCTTACTGTTGCAAAAACTCTACCACCAGAAGTATTATATCCACCCAAAGTTACTAAAACTGTTTGGTTATCATCTGATACTGAAATGCTAGTTATCGGATAATTAAATTTACCAATGCAAGTAGTTCTTATAGGGTTAATCTTTCTGAACTTGGTTCTATCTGCTACAATACTACTTCCACTTACTTTAGTAAAAGCTGAATCAATATCAGATGTAAATACTCCACTATAATCTCTAAAATCATTATCCAAAATAGCCCCTAAGTGAGAAATTCTGTATAAATAATATGCATTTGTTGTAGCATCATAAGTTGAAAAATATAATTCTGTGCCTGCAGGAGCCCATTGTAAATTTGTAACATCACCCTTCACTGCTACAACAGTTGAAGAAGGAACTCCACCAGGACCATCAATTCTTGAATTAGAACCTGCTATTTTTATCCATGCTGGCGAAATATCACCATTTAATCCTCTTTTAGTTAGCATAACTCCTTTTTTAACTCCCACAGCTAATCTTGCGGCTCTTGTTTGAGGAATCTTTACAATGTTAGTAGTTATAGGAGATGCTGTGTAAGATAAAGGAGAAGTCAATTGAATACTATCAAGATGAGTATAACCTGGTATTCCCAAGTCAGAATTTACAGCATACACCCAATCGCCTGCATTATATCTTAAAGCAACTTTAATCATTATAATAGTATCATTGTTGCTGGATAATGGCGTATAATTTAAGGTTATTCTAATAGAGTCCAATAAATTTGATTGTAGAAAAATTTGATTATTTGCAGTACTAGAATTATCAAAACCAGTTCCTGAAAATGAATATGATGTTATATTATTACCAGTATAAGTTGGATATAATGTAAATTGCTTTGATGGGCTTGTTACAGCTTGATTGTAAGTAGCTCCTGTGCTAACAATAACCATATCATAATAAGCGTTCTTTTGAGGGCGGGTATAATTAAATACAAATTTCTTCTTGGTATTACCAGCGGATACTTTTGTAAATAAAGTATCTACAGCATTCCACAAAATTGCAGAATCAGCAGGTGGTACTTGTCCCCAGTTTTCCCAAAGTGCTAATGGTGTATTTAAGCCAGCAAAACTTGGGAAAAATGGCTTTGTTCCTGATGAAGCAACAGCTGAAGTATATAATACATCAGTAAATCCTGCAAATGGATTAGTTGAGATATTGGTATTTCTTTGAATACTTCCAAAATTAAAAGAAGTAAAAGCAGTTTTATTATTAATTTTTGAAAATTCAATACCGTAAGCATCCTTAGCAGTATAATTAATAGCATTCATAGCAACAGAAGGTGTAGCACTACCTTTGATGTATAATGGCCCTTCATTGAAAGATGCTCCCAACACACCGCCAACTGGCACGGCAGTAGAAGTACCTACATTTGTAGGGAAGTTTGTCATTGTAGCAGTATTCATTTGTGTTGTATTATAACCTTTGTTTGCGGCTAAAAAATTGTAGGAATTAGCAGTTGTATTAAAAATACCTTTAAAGATTCCTCCGTTTGTTGCAACCATAAATTCATTAGGATTATTAAACTTAAAAGCAATATCATGAACAAAAGGATGTAAGTAAAATTGTGCCATTGGCTCAATAAATGTTTCCATACCCACCTGTGACCATGTTCCATTTCCAAAACTTGCACTGGGGCTTTGTTTCCAATGATATAAAATATAACCTCCTATAAATATCTCCTGTGGATTAGTTGGATGAACTTTAATAGTATTTGAATACGCTCCATAATAATTATACTTTAAATTACCACTTTCATCTGCACCATAAAACTGTTGGAAAATATCAAATTGACCATTGCTACCAAGTGTGATTGCAGTCCAAGTAGCACCTTTATCTGTTGAACCATAAACAGCGTTTAATTCTTGATCTTGAGGTGAATAGATATTAGTGGTAGAAGCAGTTCCAGTTTTAGAGACTAAAAGATATACATAATTAGGATCGGAAGGAGCAATTGCAATCTCAATTCTACCCATTTTATTAACATTTGGATTAGAAGTTGAAGTTGGTGTAATATCTGAAAATGAACCAGGAGCACCATTTGAACTTCTGTAAACTTTATTATTTGTTGTAGTATAATCGCCAGCAGAATAATAAACATATCCATCAATTCCTACTTTTACATCTTGAGCAGGTGTAGTACTTTCCTGAGTAAATGTTGAACCACCATCAGTAGAGATAAAAAATCCTTTAGTAGCAGCTACATAAATTTTCTGAGGATCTGTAGGATGTGTAGCTACTTCATTAACATCTCCTAAAAGAGATGAATCTGCCACTAAAGTAAAAGTATTACCGTTAGGAGAAAATTTATAAAGTCCTGTACCTTTGAAAGCATGAGATTTATATTGATATAAGTTTCTATAAAAGAAACTTTCACCAGTACCTACATAAATAGAACCGTCTGCACCTTGCGACATGCAGGATACATTAAAAACGCCTGATTGGTCATTCACTGGCGACCATGTGCTACCGCCATTTGTAGATTTAAATACACCACCGCCAACACTTCCGGCAAAAATTGTTTTGCCTGTCGGGTCGGTTTTATCATATAAAATAGCGCGGGTTCTACCACCTACATTATCTGGGCCTACTTCTTGCCAGTTCAATCCTAACTGGGCAAAGCCCAAAGAACTCATGCTTATCAAAACAATTAAACTCTTTTTCATAGTATTCTTTTTAAAAAGATTTCGGCCAAATATAAGGAGAAATATTTAATTCATAAAAAAAATTAAAATTTCTGCTAAAAAATAAATACCCCTAATAATTAAAACCCCAAAAGGCGAACACTAAAAAGTATATTTGGAGATGGGCTTTGTGTAAAGTTTGGAATGATTTCAGGTTGAATTATCAAAGACAAATTATCAGATACATCAAAGGTTTTTAAATGGGCATCTACATTAGCGTCTAAGATGTTCAAAACATAAATGAGTACTGTGCCTGCTATAGATAAATCCCGCCACTTTTTACTTTGATTTTTTAGTAAAGTCAATTGTTGAGATGAATAACCATCAGAATTTACGCCACCATTGATAACATTGATGAGTTCTTTTTTGTAATACAAATAATGGTTGTTTTGCTGAAAAGCATTGTAAAACAATAATCCGCCGACGCCGTAAATAATGGGCACTTTCCAATACTTTTTATTATACATTTGTCCAGCACCTGGAATGATAGCACTTAATACACTTGCTTTTTTAGGAGGAGACCAGTTTTTTATATTTAAAAATGAGTGGGATTTTTTGGGCGTGTAAAAAGGAGATGTAGAATCTGTTTGAGAAAAATTTTTATTCATTAGAAAAATGAGTGCTATTAAAAGTAAGTGTATTATGTTTTTCATTATGTATTATTTAAATTTAGTTACAATAATTTTTACCGCAGAGACGCTAAGACGCAAAGTTTTATTAGTTATAAGTTTTGTGTTTTTAATTTTAAGTTAATAATTAAAAAATTAATTGAAATTAAGCGAAAAAAAAGATTTAATACTTTGCGTGCTTTGCGTCATTGCGGTTTAATTTTACTATTTTTCTTTTCATTCAAATATCTTTAACTAATGTGTTGCCAAAATTTTGATGTAATATAGTTTCAATTTTTTCAATAGTTTGGGAGGCATTTAAGAATTCCTGTGTAGTATCTACGGGTAGTTGGTTAGTGCCTTTGGAATCTAATGCTTTGACAAGTTCGCTTACAGTAATTTGATAATCTGGTTTTAATGGTAAGTAAACAGGGTCGTCATTTTCTTGCTTTACTTCTATGATGAAATTCACATCTATTAAGTCGTTTAAGATTGTTTGCGTTAGGCGAATAGGAATATCTAATTGTTCTGAAATTTCACTTGCTTTAATGCCTTTATTTTTTTGAATAAAATAGTTAAGTAGTTTGCTTAATATCATTATACTAAATACTTTTCTCATTCTCATACTTAGGTGTGAAATTTCTGTTTCTAACTCAAACTTATTAATATGTTGATGAGCATATACCCACTCAGCACCAAATAATACTATATACCAACTGTATTGCACAAATATCAAAAATAAAGGCAGTGCAGCCAAACTTCCATAAATAGCATTAAAGCGAGAAACGCCAATTTGAAAATGAATATATGCCCATTGTAATAATTCAAATAATAGTGCTGCTACAAATGCCCCAATGAATGCTGATTTTACAGATATAAAAGCATTAGTGAGTGTTTTATATAAAAAGAAAAAAACTAAAATCAACAATACAAATGATAATAACTTAATGCCAATAACAGCGGCACTTGAAAATAATATCGCTGATATTTTTGTTTGTAATAAAATAGTAATACTGCTTGAAAAAATTAAAAACAATGGAGCAAAAATCATAATGGCAATATAATCTGCAATTTTTCTAAACCAATTTCTTGGCTTTTGGGCTTCCCATATCTGATTAAAAACGGATTCAATATTATGCAATAATGAAACAACACTATACAATAATAAAAATACGCCAGCCCCTGCAATAACTCCACCTTTTGCTGCTTTTAGCATTGCATTTGCGTATTCAAAAACATTTGTCAATAAAAAAGAATACTGAGGATTTTTTTCAATAATATCTTTTTCTAATTCTTTTTCTAATCCAAATCCTTTGGCAATAGCAAAAGCAAGAGCAACCAACGGAACGATTGAGAAAAAAGTGAAATAGGTAAGAGCAGATGCTTGTGTTAAACATTTATCTGCAATAAACTTTTTCCACGATAATACAGCAATTCTAATTGTTTTAAGAATGTTAGCTACTAATGGCCTTTCTTTATCTAAACGAGTATTCCATAAATTCGTTTTAATAATATTAAATATATACTTCAATAATTGCATCATATTAAGTTTTTAAAAATTTTGGTACAAAGTTTCAAAAAATATCTTGGATATTTGTTTAATTTTTTCATTAGAGGTATTAAAATTATTGTACATCAAGCATACAGACAGTATTTTTCCTGATTTTGTTTTTAGAAATCCTGCGTAAGTTCTGACTCTTTGAATATAGCCTGTTTTACACAATAAATTTCCTGACAAAGGAGGTGAATTAGAAAAGTTTTTCATAGTGCCTGATTCTCCTGATATCGGAAGCGAATTTTGAAAAATGTTTTTATTTTTGCTATTAAATATCAGGCTTAAAAATTGTGTCATTACATCAGCAGAAATACCATTTAATCTTGACAACCCACAAGCATCATCTATGTTTATTTCATTTGTATTGATGTTTTTTTCTTTCAAAAAGTTCAAGATAATTTTTTTTCCATTCTCATAATTTCCATTTCCTAATGCGTATAACATAGCTTCTGCAAAAAAATTGATGCTGTGTAAGTTAGTTAATCTAACAATTTCATAAAGTGGGGGAGATTTTAATGTGAATAATAAATGGTATTGCAAATAACTTAATGTATCTGCATTAGTGATAATAGGGAATTGTTGTTGATTAAAAGAGATATTATTTTTTGAAAAAGTTGAAATCAATTCTTGAGCAAACATTCTTGCAGGATCTGGCAAAGCACCTTCAATGGAATAATCTTTTTGAAATGGAGGAATGGAACCATTTATTCTTTTTGAGTAATTAAGCGGATCGCCGTAAATATAAGCATTATCACCACCTTGCTTTGAGATTAAAGTGTTTTCTGTAATTTCAATTTTTGGTGATTTATTATATTGAGGAAAAATTTTAGTTATCTGAACTTTAGAATTTACTTCATTAGATTGAAGATAAATGTGAAATTCATTGTCGTAGATATTGATAGGATAAGGAATAGCAGAATAATAATTATTAATATCTTCCCAAACCCAATTGTCGTTAATTTCTGGTTTAAAATAAGAATTGTCAATGATAATTTTGCCAGATATATTTTCAATGTCTTTGTTTTTCAATGATTCACAAATTTCCTGTAAGGAAGGCGATTTAAAGAAGCGAGATTCAAATGTAGGATCGCCGTATCCTTTAATAATCAGGTTTCCATTTAATGTTTTGTTCTCAACATTTCCCGAGTAATAAACTTCTGTTTTAAATTGAAAATTTGCCCCTAATTTTTCTAAAGCAACAATGGTAGTAATTAACTTAAAAGTGCTTGCAGGAGCAAGTTGGATGTGGCTATTATGTTCTAAAATTGTTTTGGAATCAGATGCATCTTTTACAGATACAGCAATGATTGCAGAAGATAATTCATTATTTTTGAGAATAATATCTAAACCTGCATTTTGAGAGAATAAAAATTTAAATAAACAGAATAAAAATGTTAAAATTCGCGGCATAATTTCAAAAAAGCAAAACTAATTAAAATTTTAGTATATTTACACAATTTTTTTAATTTTCATTAACCCATTTAAATTTTTTTATGTCAAAGAAGAAAGATAAAAAGAAAAAACCTTCTGTAAAAGCCCAAAATAAAGGGAATAAAAAGAAGGTTTCTGCGAAAAAAAACGACAAAAAAAATACCGCAAAATCAAGCTCATCAAATAAAAAGAAAACAACCAACAAACCTAAAATAAAGTCAAAAGAAGGTAAAAAGCCATCTAAAGAACTTTCAAAAAAGATTCTTAAAAAAACGAATAAAGAAAAAGAAAAAAATATTGATAAGGTTGAAAAGCCCAATGATTCTGACAAAAAGAAAAGAAGAAGAAGAGATAATAAACCTGTTATGAGCATAGAAATGCTTTCAAAAATGCCTAAACCAAAATACCTTGTTAAATTAAAAATAGATTCAAAAACTATTATTTTTGTTAAGGATGAAAAATCATTAAAAAAATGGAAATCCATGTATCCAAATGCAGAGGAAATTCTATAAAGTGAAAAGTGAAAAGTGAAAAGTGAAAAATTTTTCAAAAAAATCCCGAAGGGATGACAAGATTATAGTGAATAGTTTTAAATGTTTAATTTTTTGTTTGCTGACCGTTAGCATCGAAGGTTTTAATAATTCATATCATAAAAAACAAAATCTATAAAAGTTTTTTTGATAATAATATTTTTTGTATAATTGCACCCCTTAATTTTAAAAACAAAAACAAATGGCTACAAAAATCAGATTACAAAGACATGGAAAGAAAGATTATGCTTTCTTCCACATTGTGGTAGCAGACAGTAGAGCCCCACGCGATGGGAGGTTTATTGAAAAATTAGGTTTTTACAATCCTAACACTGACCCTGCCACTATTGAAATAAACTTTGACAGAGCGTTACATTGGCTCAACACTGGTGCTCAACCTACTGAAACTTGCAGAAGAATTTTATCTTACAAAGGTGTTTTATACAAAAAACATTTGTTAGATGGAATTAAAAAAGGTGCTTTAACAGAAGAACAAGCAGAGAAAAAGTTTCAAGCTTGGTTAAATGAAAAATTAGCAAAAGTTGAAGCTAAAAAACAAAAATTAGCCAAAGAAAAAGAAGCTAAGAAATCTGCACAATTAAAAGCAGAAGCAGAATATAGAACTCAGAAGGCATCTAAAAAAACTCAAGCCCCTGAATCTTCTGAAACACCTGCTAACGAAGGATAATTTTTTCTTTCAAATAAATTTTTGTTGTTGATATTTTTGAGTTGAGTTTTAACTCAAATTCTTATCTATTGTTTAAACATTTAATGTAAATTTGTCGCTTCTTATATAAGAGTTTAGTAATTTAATTTTTACTTTAATGATTATATCAGAAGCGAATTTATTTTTTATTTACGATAATTTATTATCAAAAAACATTCAAGGTTTAAATTTCAATATTTTGAGAACATTATAAATATTCACTATAAATGACCAGCCGCCTTCTTGATAAAATCCTTAAAGATTTCGCTGAATCTAATTTATCTCATCAAAGAATTGTTTTTGTATTACCTTCCAAAAGAAGTGTTTATTATTCTAAAAATTTTTTGAAAAATTACTTTTTCCAAAAAGGCATTACTCGTCAATCGCCTGAATTTACAACCATTGAAGAGTTTTTTGAAAAAATTTCAGGTCTCACCTTGTTGTCTAAAATTGATTTGAATTATTACTTGTATAAATCTTACCATAAAATTTTTGGGGACGATTCTGAACCATATTTCAACTTTTTGAAATGGTCTTCAATGCTGCTGGATGACTTTAATGATATTTTAATGTCTCATCCAAATAATCCTCAAAAACAAAAAGATATTTTCACAAATCTAAAAAATATCAAGGACATAGAACACTGGAGTTTGAACAAAGAACCGCTGTCAGAAAATCAAAAGAGATACCTTCATCTAATGGAAAAATTCTACGATATTTTTACTGACTTTAATAACACTTTACTTTCAGAAGGTCTCGCCTACAAAGGTCTCAATGCAGAACAAGTTATTAAAATTATTTCTAATCCTTCAGAATATCAGAAAAATCAATATCTTCAAAGTGTTCATCAATTTATATTTGTAGGTTTAAATGCTATTTTGCTCGCAGAAGAAATTGCTTACAAATTTTTGAAACAAGAAAATAAAGCCAAATTTTATTGGGATTATGACCCTTATTACACACAAGAAAATTCATCAGAAAAAATTAAAAACGAAGCAGGTTTATTTTTGAGAAATAATTTCAAAACATTTGGAATTGAAGAAGACAATCGTTATCAAACATCTTTATTTGATGAACCAAAAGAAATTTTAATAACATCTGCTGCTAATGATGTAGAAGAAATTTCATTTATTAAAAAAACATTATTAGACCATCAAAAAGAAAATCCAGAATTTAAAAATGTAGTCATTATTCTCAATAAGCCCGAAGCATTGAATCTTATTTTATCTGCTATTCCTGATGATGTTGATTACAATGTGTCTTTGGAATATCCATTAAAACTCACACCTTCTTATCAGTTATTAATTCAATTACTCAAAATTTTTGTTCATCTTTTAACTGATTCAAGAAAGAAAAATCAAATTTATCACAAGCATTTTACAACCATTTTATTAAATCCAGTATTAAAAAGTTATTTGTGGCACACTTGTAAAATCAGCCCTTTTGAAATAAATAAAATCATAACTTCCATTACAAAATTAAATAAAATCTATATTTCAGTTGATGATGAAATTTTAAATCTTGAAGATAAAACCGATAATTTCAAAAAACACTTACTTAATATTTTTAATGAAAAATCATTTACAGACATTATTACTCAAATTCGTAAGATATTTGAAAGTGAATTGGATTATTTAGAAAATGAAAATAAAAATTCTGAACATAAAAAGAATATCATTACAAAAAATATAAATCAAGCAATTGTAGAACAACTTAACAAAATTGAATATCTGCTACAACTTGATAACAATGAAGTTTTCAAAGATATAAAAGATGTATATGCACTTGTTCAACAAATAGTATCAAGAGAATCTTTGTCATTCAAAGGCGAGCCGATGAAAGGATTACAAATCATTGGATTATTAGAAACAAGGTTATTAGATTTTGAATATTGTATTATTCCATTTATGAATGAAGGCATATTTCCACCAGAAAGTAGCAAGCCCACTTTTATTCCATTTGATTTAAGAATTTATCATCAATTGCCTACTTATTACAATGAAGATGCAATTTCATCATACTTATTTTATAGAAGCATTCAATATCCAAAAAAGATTTTTCTATCATACACAAGTTCTGTTGGAAATGATGAAAGTGGATTAAAAGATTTAATCAAAGAAAAAAGCAGATTTATTCAGCAAATTAATTTTGAATTAGTTGAAAAACAAAATATAAAAATTCAAAATAAAAATATTAATACTGCAATATTTAAGCCAGCATCTTATGAAATTTCAATTGAAAAAAGTGATGAGATAATAGAAAAATTAAAACAAATCAGATACTCACCGTCAAGTTTAAATACTTACTTAAAATGTTCATTGAAATTTTATTTTGAAAAGATATTAAAGTTGAAAGCACAAGAAGAAGTAGATGAAGATTTGGCCGCAAATGAAGAAGGTAATATCTTCCATTCATTTATGGCTCATTTGTATAGCAAAGAAGATGTATTAGATGAAAATAAATGTATTGATACAAAAAAACTAAAAGCATTTATAGAAAACAAAAAGGATTTTATTTATCAATATGTAGAGAATGAAATCAAAAATTTATTCAGTGGTGAATACAACAACAAATTAGAAATTACAAAGAGAGTATTGGCTTATGACATCATCAAATTGCTTGAAAAAGAAATCAAAGCCATAGGAAATAAAAAAATAAAAATAATTTATACCGAAAACGAAAAGAATAAAGATAATAAAAATAACGATACCATTTATTTAGAAACAAATTATGCAAAAGTTGAATTATCGGGATTTATAGACAGAATTGATTATGTATTGAATGAAAATTTATACAGAATTGTTGATTACAAAAGTTCTTTCAAAAATGATAGTGATCCCCGAAAAAAAGATGATTTAGAATTTAATTCTTCACAATTGGATGATTTAATTAATGATAAAAATTTTATTAAGAAAACAGAAAAACTCAATCAATTGTTATTTTACATTCTTTATGCTAAAAACAAAAATCTTATACCTCATTTTGAAAAAATTTCAGGTGTTATTATTCCTTTAAGAATGAGTAAAAAGAGTGATGAACTATACCAAAATGTTTTATTTAATGGTAAAAATTTCTTTACCAAAGATGAAACTAATAAGATAGAGGAATTTTTTGCTGGCATCTTTAATGAAATCATTTTTAATAAAGAGATGGATATTAAACAAACTGATGATACATATACCTGCAATTACTGCGATTTTAAGTATATTTGCAAAAAAGAAGTAAAAGAATATAACTCATAATGCTACTTCAAAGTGATATAAAAATAAGTGGCTACACAGCAGTGCCTCATAAAGTAAGTGAAAAGGAACTTCAACAAAAAACTCTTTTGCTTACGCTTTCAATTTTTCAAGATGAAATAGAATGTGCCATTATTGATTCTGCTTCAAATTCTGTTATCACTTCATCTTCTTATTCTTCATCACAAAAAAAATTTTCCGATAACGAACTACTTTTTTTAATCAATGATTTTATTCAAAGATACCACTTACAACAATTAAAGTATAGCACTATACAAATTATAGTGTCATCACCACATTCAACACTTTGTCCATCTGAATTTTATTTACCAGAACAAAAAGAAAACTTGCTCAAATATGTGCATCCTGTTTCACCAAATGAAATTATACTCACTAATGATTTTGAAAATATCAAAATAATTTTCTCTGTTTCTCAAACTCTATATCACAATTTACAACAAATTTTCCCATCAGCAAAATTCTACCATTCCTGCACTTCAATGTTGCATTTATTTTTTTATCACCCTTATTTAATTCATTCTAAAATATGGCTGCACATTCATCCAAATTACATTGAAGTAATTGCAAAGAATAACAAACAACTTTTATTTTACAATTCGTTTGAAATAAAAACCACATTAGATATTTTGTATTACGCATTATTCAGTATAGAACAATTAGGTTTTTCACCTGCCGAAACAGATGTGTTTATTAGTGGCAATTTATCTACTAATCATACTATTTTTCAGTTATTACAAAAATATCTACACAGTGTTCAATTAGTGCATCATCATCCAAAATTACATATTTTACCAGCAGATAGTTTATTACTTTCACACCATTATTTTATCACATTAAACCATTACTTATGCGTATCATATCAGGAAAGCGTAAAGGAAGAAAAATAAAAGCACCTTTTTTAGAAGAAATTCGTCCCACTACTGACTTTGCCAAAACAGGATTATTCAACATATTGAACAATCACATTGAATTTGAAAACATTGCTGTGCTTGATTTGTTCAGTGGCTTTGGCAATATCGCATTTGAGTTTGCATCACGTGGTGCTCGTTTTGTAGATGCTATAGATACTCACCCGCAAGCCATTAAGTTCATTAAAAAATTTTCTGAAACTACCGAATTGCCTGTTCATTCTCATCAATCAGATGCGTTGCAGTTTATTCAAAAAGTTCAACAAAAATACGATATTATTTTTGCTGACCCGCCTTATCAATCATCTGAATTATTACCACAAATTCTTGAAATCATTTTACAAAGAGATTTATTAAATGAAAACGGAATTATTATTTTAGAGCACGATAAAGACACTTCTTTTGAAGCACATCCACTTTTATTTGATACAAGGAAGTATGGAAAAGTGCATTTTAGTTTTTTTAGAAAAGAGAAGAAGTAAATGATTTTGAATTTGTATTTACACAAAGATGTTCATTGCTTTTAATTTTTATCAATCCAAACTTTTTCTATTAAATATAGGATAACCAAAATGAAAAAAGAAAGTAAAGTTTTGGTCGGCATTCTTGTAATAATTGATAGAAAACGCAATTGGTCCTAATGGGCCATGAAACACAATTGAGCCGCTTCCTGCAATATTTTGATATACCAATGGATTAGCAAAGTTGGCTTTATAGTTATTGTTAATAATAGCTTGAATGGGTTGAAACCAATACAATTCAAATCTTACATCCAATCTGCTAAAAATAGAGTAAATAGTTTTTCCTCCTAATGCAAAATAATGATACGCTCTAAAATTAGGTAAAAATAAAGTATTACTTTCAACTGTGGGATAAAATGCAGGAGCTGAAAGTATTGTAGAGGTATAATTTGAAAAAAAATCTTGTGAAGAAAATGCGTATTCAAAATAATATCCTAATTTCAACTTTTTAAATGGCTTGACATAATTATCAGACAGCATTTTAAAATACAACCAATCGTTATGAAATTTGTTTTTAAATGAAGTAGTATCTGGGGATAAATTTCCAGGAAAGAATGATTCACTGCCCTTCATAAATTTTAGTTTAATAAATAATCTTGATCCTTCACTAGCATACAATCTTCTGTTTTGATTATTGACATCGATTGATGATTGAAAATAATAATAATTGAAATGCGTATTGTCGGCAGTATCCTTATTTGTAAAATTTTCATTTTGATAATAGAAATTATCCCAATTAGCAATACCTCCACCCCATTTGAAAATTCCTTTTTTTCCAAAAGGAACACCCATATTTAATTCTGTATAATTATCTTCCTGAATTAAATAAGATGGTTTTTTAAATTCAAAAAACAATGTGCTACTCTTGTAAAAATCCCATCTTGAATAGCAAATAGAAGATTCTATAAAAAAAGGATTTTTTGCAGGAAAATCAATACGAATCTTACCTAATGCACCATTATACAATCTTCCTAAATAACCATTCCCATAAATTTGCAATCCAATTTTTCCAACATAATTATATTGAAGTGCCGCAAAAATCTCATTAACTGGTCTGTTTGAAACAATTCCACCTAAATCAAAATAAAAAGGTTTTTCATATTTTGCCTGAATATTCATTGCTATCTTTGAAGAATCAAGTTTTATCATTCTTGGATACATAAAATGAATTCTTTCATCACTTGCTAATCTGTAATAATTATCTTTAAATTCTTCAAATGTCATTGGCATACGATTAATGGACAAAGATTTATAAATATAAGCTGGATTTTTTTTATCTAACATTTGAATGTTTATTTTGCTTATTAAAATTGGTTTGAACTTATTTTTGTAAGCATTTCTTTTTTGTTCAAGTTCATACTTGTTTTGGTAACGATAAATATGTTTCAAAATTTCTGGCATTTTACGAATAGTAGCCGCATATCCACTATCTATCAATGACCTGGCAGATTCAAAATCAAACAAATTATCACTACTATAAGGATGAATGGTAATTTCTGTATCACATTTTTTGGCTGTATCTTTTCTATTCATCAGCATATTTCTTAATTGCAGGTAGATATCATCAATTTCAGGTGGTAAATGATTATCACTTACATCAGAACCAATAATAACATCTGGATAAAATTCAGTATAACAAACATCTGTAGGATAATTATCATATAATCCGCCATCATACAAAAGTTTTCCATCTACTAAAACTGGGCGTAAATAAAATGGATAACTCATTGATGCTCTGATTGCTTCGGAGAGTGTGCCATTTCTAAAAACTACTTTTCTTTTATTTTCTACATCTGCCGCTACACTGCGAAATGGTATAAACAAACTATCAAAATTACTAATTGTATTGCTGTATGAAAATTTTTCTAAAATGAATAAATCAATGGGCATTGAGTTAATAACATTTGAAGGGATATTTTTTACTAATTTATCTGTCAATGAAAATCTTAATCTTATCCATGATGCATATTCTGATGGGGATTTGAAACGAAAATAATATTTATCAGGAATTTCACCTTTGCTTACTTGAATAAATTCTTTATCATCTAACAAACTTTTAATTTCATCTGGAGAATAACCTGCTGAATACATACCACCAATAATCGCACCCATTGAAGTTCCTACAATATAATCAATGGGTATATTATTATCTTCTAATGCTTTTAAAACTCCAATATGCACTAATCCCGCCGCACCACCGCCACTTAATACCACACCTACTTTTTGAGAAAACAAAACTTTGGATAAAAGACAAAACAACAAAACGATTACTCTAAATTTCATAATTACAAAGATGAAAATCCAAATTTTTCACGAAGCATTTGAATCATTTTTTCCACTCTTCTCATACGAGTATCTTCTTTCTTTGCTTCTTTTATCCACAATATGTATTCTTTTTTATGAGAATAACTTAAATTATTAAAACTCTCTAAAAGCCCTGTATTTTCTAATGCTTCTTTAATATAAAATGGTATTTCAATATTTTTCGTTTTAGATTGATTGATTCTTATTCCTTTGATATTATTATCAATTGATTGTAGCAAATAGTTTTTAATAATTTCTTCATTGATTTGAGAAATATCAGAAAATTTAATATGTCTGTTGTGTAAATTATCAGAATGAGAACACAAAACAGAGTAAACATCATCAATTAGTGCTCCCTGAAAAAAAACCAAAGTTACATGGTCTTTAAAAGCCCATATTCCACAAAGCATTCCGTTGCAATAATAATTAGGATGTTGCCACTTCCAATCTTCTTGAACATTTGGAGATATTGATAAAATAATGTTTCTTAGTTTGATACAAATTTCTTTGCTCCATTGTGGTAAATTATCAATATAATTATTCACTAAATTTGGAGCATCAGGATGAACTTTAAAATGTGTCATCTTTTTATTTCGTAATTTTGTAAAAGATGTTTCAAGAATTTTTGACAAACATAAAGAATAATTCCCTATTTAGCAAAAAGGATTTTTTATTGCTTGCAGTAAGTGGCGGAGTAGATTCAGTAGTGCTTGCTCATTTATTACATTTAAATCAATTTAAATTTGCAATAGCACATTGCAATTTTTCTTTACGAGGCAATGATTCTGATGAAGACGAAAAATTTGTTCAAAAATTAGCCCATCAATACAAAGTTCCTTGTTTTACTATAAAATTTAATACTCAACAATATGCTTTAGAAAAAAAATTATCCATTCAAATTGCCGCACGAGAATTGCGTTATCAATGGTTTTCAGAACTTTTATCGCAATTTAATTTTAATTATTTACTCACCGCTCATCATTTAGATGACTCTATTGAAACAACTTTTTTAAACCTGATCAGAGGCACAGGAATTAAAGGCATTACAGGCATTCCACAAAAAACAAATAAAATTGTTCGTCCATTATTGCAGTTTACAAAAAATGAAATTTTGCAATACGCACGCACCAATAATTTAGAATTCAGAGAAGATATTTCTAACTTAAAAGATGATTATCAAAGAAATTATTTAAGATTAAAAATTATTCCACAATTTAAAGAACTTCAACCAAATATCTATTCTGTTTTTCAAAATAATTTTCAACATTTTAATGAAGCACAAAAATTTATAGATGAAAATTTATCAAGTATTCTAAATACCTTGATAATTAAGGAAAAAGAAAGCATACAAATTTCAAAAAATAAATTATTACAAATTCCAAATTTACATTTTGTTTTATTTCAATATCTTTCAAAATTTGATTTTAATGATGACCAAATACATTCTATATTAAATCATTTAAATGCTCATTCACAATCAGGAAAAGAGTTTTATTCAAAAACTCACAGATTGATTATTGACAGAGAAAATATTTTTATTACAAAATTAAATTCTCAAAAAATTTATTCAGAATACATTGCTCATACATTAGATGAATTAAATTTATTTACAACAAAATTTCATTTTGAACTCATTCCTTCCTCAAAAGAAATTGATTTAAAAGATAAAACAGCAAATTATATTAATGCAGATAAACTTACATTTCCTTTAATTATCAGGCACAAGAAAGATGGCGATGTTTTTCAACTTTTAGGAACTAATTATCAAAGAAAACTCAGTGATATTTTTATTGATAAAAAAATGCCGTTGTTTAAAAAAGAAAAATGCTTATTATTGTGCAATTCAAATGAAGATATTGTATGGATTAGCGAACTAAAACTTATTAATGAAAAATATAAAATTTCACATACAACAAAAAGTGTTCTAAAAATTTCATATTGTGAATAGATATTTACTATACGAAGAAAAACAATACATTGGTCAAAACCGATTGGGACAAATATTGCGATTGATATTTGCAATGCTTTGTTTTGTAGCATACTACTGGAGTGAAAATCCTAAACCTGTAAAAATTATCATTATTAAAATTGGAAGTTATCCTATTCAGCACATACCACATTCAGGTACTATTTTTTTCTGGTTAGGATGTTTTATTTTAATTTTATCATTGATTTTCAACTTCATTTATCATTTTCACTTGCAAATTTTTCCAGATAAGATTAGCATAAAAGGACAATTAACTTCTAAAAATGTGCTTATTCCATTATCCGATATTAAGAAAATTAAAGTAAAAAATATCCGTCATTCTTTCTTTAAATCTATTAAGTTTAATTTGCGTAGAAAAAATAAATATCATTTTTATACATTTGGCAATAAATTATTAGAAATAGAATTACAAAATGGTGAAAAATATATGATTGGCACAGCGAATGCAAGATGGATTAAAAAATTACTTCTTGAAATTATTAAAAACAATTTTTCTAATAACTCTTAAAATTTATATTGTATGAACATCGCATTATATGCAAGAAATACTGCGGCTAACAAATACGAATATGTATTTGATATTTATCAAAAACTTAAAGAACATAACATATCGCTTTATTTATATGAACCATATTTTGAATTTCTCAAAAATAATTTTCCAGATGTTTTAAATTTTCCAGTTATCCAAAACAATGATGATTTAGAAAAGCACAATATTGAAATGATTATCAGTTTAGGTGGAGACGGCACTTTATTAGAAACATTATCTTTAGTAAAAAAGTTGCCCATTCCTGTTTTTGGCATCAACACAGGTCGTTTGGGATTTCTTGCTTATGATTTTAAACAAAATGTAACCGAAGCCATTCAAAGAATTATTGACAAAAAATACACTATTGAAAAGAGAAATTTATTGCAATTACTTCATCCGCAACTACCAAGTAACGATGTTAATTATGCTTTAAATGAAATTGTCATTCACAAAAAAGATACAGGTTCAATGCTGTATATTGATGTATTTATTGATGATGCATATTTGACAACTGTTTTTGCAGATGGTATTATTGTTTCTACTGCAACAGGTTCTACTGCTTATTCATTAAGTTGTGGAGGACCTATTTTAGAACCCGGATTAAATGCAATGATTATCACACCAATTGCATCGCATTCATTGAATGCCAAACCCATTGTGCTTTCAAATCAACATATATTATCCTTTGTTATTTCAGGTAGAAATCCACAATACCATTTATCACTTGATTCAAATATCTATTCATTAAATGTAGATTTTCAAAAAGAATCCATTAAAATTTCAAAAGCCAATCATTATTTTCATTTAGTGATGCCACATCAATTTCATTTTTTTGATTCTCTGAGAAATAAACTCTATTGGGGAAGTGATAAAAGAAGATAATGATTCAACTTAAACAAAGCAAGATATTTTGGTGATAATAAAAAAATGTTCAATGTTCAAGTATATTCAGTTTTGAGTTATGAACTTTATCGTCATTACGAGCAAAGCGAAGTAATCTCAAATATTACACGTCATTGCGAGCAAAGCGAAGCAATCTCAAAAGTATTATTCTCATAACAATTACGAGATTGCTTCGGGCTAACGCCCTCGCAATGACGAAATAACTAAAAATTCAAAACTATTCGCTATTAACTATTACTTTAATTATCTGCGTAATTGCAGTAAAAAAATATATCAACTAAAAAATTTTACCTTATCTTTGCACTAATGAATTTCAAGTTATTTTTAATCACAATTTTATTTCCTTTATTTTTGCAATGTCAAAACACAAAATCAAAATTTATGTCTAATGAAAAAATTGTAAAATCTGAAGAAGAATGGAAATCGATATTAGGAAAAGAAAAATATCATATACTAAGAGAAAAAGGAACTGAGCCACCATTTAGCGGAAAATATTACATGCACTTTGAAAAAGGTGTATACAAATGTGCCGCGTGTGGATATGAACTTTTTACATCTGATATGAAATTTGAATCACATTGTGGATGGCCAAGTTTTGATAAAGAAATTGGAAATAATGAAAGAATTATCAAACAACCAGATTATAGTTATGGTATGATTCGCACAGAAATTTTATGTGCTCGCTGTGGTTCTCATTTAGGACATCTATTTGATGATGGTCCTACTGAAACAGGAAAAAGATATTGTGTAAATTCTTTAAGTATAGAATTTGAGCCAGTAAAAGATTCTACAAAAAAAGATTAAACTTTCTTACCTTGTTGTTTTAAAAACTCAATATAAGGTTGAATATATCTATCCTTTTTTGAAGGATAAATATCTGCAATGGTAACCATTAAACCAGTTTCTTCAACACCCCCAAACCCAGGATTGATAGCCGTTCCAAAAGTTCTCATTGTAGAAGACAAATTCATATAATTATTGACAAGTGGCGGAATACGCTCACCACGTTTTTTTACTTCGTGAGTTAATTCAAGATGTGCTTCTTTATATGAAAGTCCTTTTATTTTTTCAATGAACCAGGAAATATCATTTTCTAATTCTATTGGATGAATAGGCCAAACTAAATTATCTTTATCTGGAAAGAAAAATCGCATAAAACCTAAAATCAAATCCCTTGCTTCTCTATTGAAATGCGTGTACATAGTTACTTTGCCAAAAAAATACTTCATATCTGGATAATCTACTACCAGTGCTCCAAGACCATCCCACAAATTATCCAAACTAAATAATCCTTTTCTATAATCTTCAGTTGGCTGATATTTTGGTTGAATAAATGAACGACCTAATTCAATTGTGTAAGGTGCATATTCATTGATAAACTTTTGAGAAAAGTGAAAAAGTTCTGATGTAGCAAGATGAAGTTGATTGTTTTTCAAAGCATTTTTACAAAGAATATATCTGTATGATCCAACAATTTCTTTTTCAGAAGGATCCCAAACTATCAGTTGTTGATAACAATTTTCAGAAGTATCAAATTCATCTAAATCAATTTCTTTTCCTGTGCCACCACCAGCATGCCTAAAAGTTATTTCTCTTAATCTGCCTATTTCTCTTAATACATTAGGTGCATTATGATAATTAACAATATAAATTTCGTTTTTACCATTTTTGGTATAGCGAATAAATTTATCCTTAGATAATTCTGCAATTAATATATCTTTTGGTACAGGTGCAATGATTGTTTGTTCCATAATATTTTATTCGCCACAATAATAATCATTTTAGTGCAAGTAAATAAAGAATTTGTTTTAAATTGATTAAAAATGATAAAGAATATTTAATGATTTAAAATTTTTAAGATGAAAATATTATGAGAAAACAAGTTTGCATGAATTATCCATAATTATTAAATCAAATTGCGTTTAACTATTTGTTTATAAAAACTATATTTTAATTTTTATTATTTCATTATCATTACAAATAAATTCAGGTAAACTATCATTATCTATTATAGCAATTTTAAAAAATTTCTTTTTAACTTTTTCAATTTGGATTTTATCAGGCACAAAATCATATGCAATAAAATCTGTATAAAACATTAGTGAAATATGTCCATTTAATCTAATATCTGCATTAAATACAACCCAATCGCCATTTTTCAAAGTATCTTTAATTATCTTTATAGCAGTTTTTTGTTTAATATCTGCATTTCTGTTAAAGTTATCATGAGGTTTCCAATCAGTGTGGTAATTTTTAATTTTAGATAAATCAATAAGGAAAAAACAAATCACAATTACTGCTATTGATCTTAAAAATATTTGATACATCCTGGTTTTTAATTTCAGACATAAGAATGTTATTATTGAATTAACCAAAACACCAAGTGAGATAAATCCAAATGAAGAAACGATAAGGCAATATGAAGTCATTTTTGTTGAAGCAATTGTGTAAAATCCATAAGTTATTATTATGGCACCTAAAATAATTGTACGATATAATCTGATTGAGATATTTTTTAAATACAAAATTAATCCCAGTAATAGTATAAATGGTACAGCATCACCTGAACCATAAATGTCCTTTATAGCATTAAAATGAAACCAAAAATCGCCGCCATGATTCTCTATTGGTTTGAAAAAGTGATCTGTATTTAATTGAAATTCATATTTTGATTCTAATGGATAGTTTAAAAGAACATATAATTGCCATGGGATAAAAACTAACAATGATATTAAAAGAGAAAATACAACAGGAAAATATAATTTTAAATTTAGAAAATTCTTTTTATTATTTATACCTACTGAAATTATCCAAATAATATATATCAATAATCCCATTAACCATTTAACAAGAACAGCAAAGCCAGAAAAAACACCTATCAAAATCAGCCAATATTTTTTTTGAGAATTTTGATATTCAAACCATGCCCAAAAACTTGCTGTTACATAAAAGAGAAATGCAATATCATTATGATCTGTAGCAAATTTACCCGCTACTAATTCCAGTTCATAATAAGCAAAGGTAAAAAATATTGCACCATAATACCCAACTATTGAATTATAGGTAATTTTTCCAATACGATAAATCAATATTGTCATAATTGCGTGAAGCAGAATACTTGGTATCCTTACAGCAATTTCATTTATTCCAAAAATCTTTAAACTTATTGCAATTTGCCATAGAAAAAGAGGTTGCTTATGTAACCAAATGTAGTTTCCTGTCCAGTTTCTATAATCATATTCTAATAAGGGCACTGAATATAGTTTTGGCTTAAATGGATTATTAATCATGTTTTTTGCTACAAGAGCATGATATTGTTCATCCCATATATTTAAAAAATTATCTAAACTGGCAACAAAAAAACCAAGTCCTATTGAACCAAGAAATAATAAAATAATCGCTAATCTTTTTTTATCAAAATGAAAAGCAAATACTGAAGTGATTTGAATAACTGAACTTAATATGAATAGAATAACTTGCTCCTCTGTAAAGTAATTGATAAATGAGTATATCATTTTTATATTCTATCAATAGATAAATAACTGCTCATTAATAAATTTGAACTCTAAACAATAAATTTCCAATTTCTTTTGTCTTTATCATACAATTTACAATAATAGTTATTTTAATTATACAATGAGTAAATCAAAAAAATGTTTTTAGAAATCAAATTCATAACAATTATCTTAAATTATAGTTAATACCAAAAAAAACTTTTGGTACAGGTGCAATGATTGTTTGTTCCATAATATTTTATTCGCCACAATAATAATCATTTTAGTGTGTGCTTAAAAATGAATAAAGATAATTATTATTTTTGATGAAAATGCATTTGTAAATTACTGATAATTTAATGTTATTTGCACAAAAAAATTTATGGCTAATTTTAAAACTTATATTGGAGAATGGGTAAAAGGTTTAGACCGCCTCAAAAAAGAAAATTTTGATGAAGAACTGCTTGAAGAAATTGAAGACCTCACAAAAGATTTAGTTGAAAGTATATTAACTTTTTCCAAAAAAAATTCTCAAAATCTGAATTACAATGAAGTGCTTACACAACTCTTGAGCGAATGGTTTGACAGTATTATTTTGTTGAAAAATTCAGGTTATGATTCAGATAGTATTTCTGCTATATTGAACGATATTGTCAATGCTCATTATTATAGTGTCAATGACGATTCTGACTATGACGATCCATTTATCAACATCTACAACGAAGATGATGAAGATGATGATTATGATGACGACGATGACGATGATGATGACTTTGATCCTAAAAAGTTTTTTCCAAGAAAAAAATAGATCTTAATTAAACAAATTCGGTTGTATTGTGTATTCCAAAAAAAAAGCATTTGTTTTACTAACAAAACACAGATTATCTTTATTAGTAGTTTTTTCAGCAGTAGTAAGTTATATTACTATTGCTGATGAACCAAAATGGACAATTGTATTGTATTTAAGTTTAGGTGGATTTTTAATAACAGGTGCATCTAATGGATTTAATCAAGTAATTGAAAAAAAATTAGATGCCAAAATGCATCGCACCAAAGACAGGCCTTTACCATTAGGCATTCTTTCAAATAAGGAAGCCGTTTTCAGTTCTGTAATAATGACTTTAACGGGTTTGTTTTTTTTGTGGTTATGTTCGCCATTTACTGCTATTATAGGATTATTGTCTTTGTTGCTTTATGTTTTCATTTATACTCCACTTAAACAAAAAACACCTTGGGCAGTATTTGCAGGTGCATTTCCAGGAGCATTACCTACACTCATAGGAGCAGTAACAGGACAAACTCATCAAAACACAATAGAATTTTTTTCTGCATTATTATTTTTAATTCAATTCATCTGGCAATTTCCACATTTCTGGACATTAGCATGGTTTAATTATGAAGATTATGCAAGAGCTGATTTTTATTTATTGCCTAATAGAAAAAAAGATAAATTTTCTGCATACTTGATTTTTCTTTATTCCATCTTTTTAGTTATCTGTGCTTTATTGCCATATTTATTTAATTATGTAGGATGGATATCCGCTATTATTATTAGCATTGCATCTATTGGATTACTCATTCAGGCGTATTTATTTTTTAAGCATCCTACAGACGAATTAGCAAAAAAATTATTTAAAACCTGTATTGTATATTTGCCCGTGGTGCAATTAACTTTAATGACAAGATTATGAATGCAGAAAATTTTCAACTTAAAAGAAAAGCATATAAAAATATGCTGTGGTTAGGCATATTTAGTATTATTATGGTTTTTTCAGGATTAACAAGTGCTTATGTAATCAGGGCACAGGGCGGAAACTGGCTAAAATTTCAATTACCTGATATATTTTATATTAGTAGTGTGGTTATTTTATTAAGCAGTGGTAGTATTTTTTTAGCACAAAAATACATTCAGCAAAATAACATCAAACAAACATTTATTTTTTTATTAATAACTTTTATATTTGGAATTACATTTACAATTCTTCAAATACAAGGTTGGAAAGAATTATACAAAAATGGCATTGTATATGCCGGAAAATACAGCAATCCATCAGGTTCATTTTTATATTTATTGACTGCATTGCATTTAGCCCATTTAGCAGGTGGTTTGATTGGTTTAATGGTAACCTCTATCAAAACATTATTAAAGAAATATACTCCTGAAAATTATTTAGGAATAGAACTCATTTCAATCTATTGGCATTTTTTAGATGCCTTATGGATTTTTTTATTTTTATTTTTATTATTTATTCGTTAAACTTGCCCCCAAAAATTTATCACTATGTCTCATTCAACACATGCAGTAGTAAATGAAAAAGAATTATGGAACGGCGGTGTATCGCCATTCAACATCAGTTATGGAAAAATAATGATGTGGTTTTTCCTTGTGTCTGATGCTTTAACATTTGGTGGATTACTTTGTGCATACGGATTTATGCGTCATCGCTTTGGAGATGTATGGCCTCATGCAGAACATGTTTTTGTGCACTTTCCATTTGTAAAAGAACATATTCCATTAGCGTATGTAGGTTTAATGACCTTTATATTAATTATGTCATCTGTAACAATGGTGCTTGCAGTAGAAGCAGGTCAAAGAAACAATAAAAAACAAGTGATAATATGGATGTTAGCAACTATCGTTGGTGGGTTAATGTTTTTGGGATCACAAGCATGGGAATGGTATAATTTTATTGTAGGAACACAAGAAGGTGCATTAAGATGGGTATGGAATGATGATCAACAAAGATATGTACAACAAATTATTCATGGGGCTAATATGACCGTTAATGAATATGGCATTCCTCAATTTGCTAATTTCTTCTTCTTTATTACAGGTTTTCACGGATTCCACGTATTCAGTGGTGTTGTTTTGAACATTATTATATTCATTCAAGTAGTAAATGGTGTTATGGAAAAAAGAGGACACTATGAAATGGTAGAAAAAGTTGGTTTATACTGGCACTTTGTAGATTTAGTGTGGGTGTTTGTATTTACATTCTTTTATCTACTCTAAAAAAATCATTAACCATTAAAAATTAAAAACTATGCATTTTCACGACAATTTCCCAGAATATGAAAAAATGGCTCTTCATGGAGAAGAGGAAGGAAAAAAGGCCAGAAGAACATTATGGAATGTATTTTGGCTTATGTTAATCGTTACCATCATTGAGTTGATTGTGGGTTTTATTGCCCCTGAAAAAGGATGGACAGGTACATTAGGATTAAAATTCTTCTTTATTACATTAACACTTGTAAAAGCTGGTGGTATTGTGATGTATTTTATGCACTTAAAACATGAAGTTACTTTTTTCAAATATACCATTTTAGTTCCTTATTCAATTTTTATTTTGTACACTATTTTTATTTTGATTACAGAAGGAACTTACACAAGCCGACCAGAATACAGAAATAAAGTAGATAAACTTTATTTTGAACAACAAGAACAATTAAAATCTCATTCTGCTCATCATTCTGCTGAACAAGAAAAACATTAAAATAAATTGGGCAAATTTGGAAGTTTAAAATTTTTAGTATATTGCCCACCAAAATTTAAACCTATGACAAAAAAAATCATTACTCTTGTATTATCTGCATTGCTTACTGGGTTTGTAATGCAGGCACAAAAAAATTACACAAAAGCCGCAGATGAGGCCTTTCAGTATGGACAGTATTTTAATGCCATAGAACTATACAAACAGGCCTATACAAAAGCCAAAAAGCCCGATACAAAAGCCAAAATTTTATACAAAATGGGGCTGGCATACAAGAGCATCAATGATTTAAAATCTGCAGAAACATATTTACAAAAAGCTATTTCTGCTAAATATCCTGACCCTGCAGTACATCTTGCATTAGCAGATGTATTGAAAGCTCAAATGAAATACCCCGAAGCAATGGCAGAATATGAAGCGTATAAAAAAGAAAATCCATCTGACCCAAGAGGAGAAATGGGTATTAAATCTTGCCAGTTAGCACAAGAATGGAAAGATAATCCCACCAGATATAAAATTGAAAATATGTCTTTGATTAACTCAAAAGAATCAGATTTTTGTCCTCAATATAAAGATGCAAAATACAAAACATTAGTTTTCACTTCTACAAGAGAAGGATCTCAAGGAAAAATTGACATTACCACAGGTCAAAATCACTCTGATTTATATGAAACTACATTAGATAAAAACGGAAAATGGAGCACACCAGTTCCATTAGGAGTAATCGCTTCACCTTTTAACGAAGGTTGTGCATGTTTTACTAAAAAAGGTGATTTTATGTTTTTGACTCGTTGTCCAGAAGCAAAAAACAAAAAGTTATCTTGTCAATTATATATTGTAAAAAAGCAAGGAAATTCATGGGGAGAACCAGAAAAACTTCCATTTAATATTGATAGCATCGCATTTGGACATCCAAGTTTAGCACCAGATGGAAAAACACTATATTTTGCTGCCAAATTACCTGATGGAAAAGGTGGAAAAGATATTTGGAAATCAGTTTGGGATCAAAAAGCCAATACATGGTCAAAACCAATTAACCTTGGAGATATGGTAAATACACCCGGCGACGAAGTTTACCCTTACATTCATTCAGATGGTAAAACACTTTATTTTTCATCAAATTATCATCCTGGAATGGGCGGTTTAGATATTTTCAAAGCAGAAGCAGATGAAAATGGAAACTTTACAAAACCCGCAGAAAACTTGAAATATCCAATTAACTCTGCCGCAGATGATTTTGGAATTATTTTTGAAGGTAAAGCCAAAAGAGGTTATTTTACATCTAACAGAGAAGGCGGAAAAGGCAGTGATGATATTTGGTCATTTTACTTACCACCTCTAACCTTCAAAATGAAAGGAACTGTTGTTAGTACTGGTGGAAACACGGGCGTAGGTAAAGGTGAAGGTGTAGCCAATGTTAAAGTTCGTTTAGAAGGAAGTAATGGCGATATTCAAGAAACTACTACTGATAAATCAGGAAATTATAATTTTACAGGGTTGAAAGAAAATACTTCTTACACAGTAAGTATTGAAACAAGTAAAAATTCTGTATCAGAACATTACCCAGATGGTTATCTTGCAAGTAGTGAAAAAGGCGTATTTACAACAGTAGGAGTAAATAACTCAAAAGAGTTTGTAAAAGATTTTGAAATTAAACCTGTAGAAAGAGAAATTCGCTTACCAAAAATTTTATTTGACTTAAACAAAGCAACATTAAGACCTGAGTCAAAAGATTCTTTAGAGTTCTTATATAAAATATTAGTAGATAACCCATCAATAATTATTGAAATACAGGCACACACTGATAGCCGCGGTAGCGATGTGAAAAATGATAAACTTTCACAAGAGAGAGCACAATCTGTTGTTGATTATTTAATTAATGAGAAAAAAATTAATCCTGCAAGATTACAGGCAAAAGGTTATGGTAAAAGAAAATTACTTATCAAAGATGATGTAATAAAAGCGGCTAAAACAAAAGAAGAACAAGAAGCACTTCACGAAAAGAACAGAAGAGTGGTGTTTAGAATTATCAGTTGGGATTTTGTTGATCCAAATGCACCTAAAAAAGAAACACCAAAAGTGAAGCCGAAAATTGAAGGTGAAGAAAATTCAGAAGAAATTCCAGAATAAGAAAGTATAAAAGGGCGAGTTATTTCGCCCTTTTTTGTTAATAATACTGAATATTTTCAAATTATAATATCTTATTACATTTTTAAAAAGCATCTTATCAATAAAATAATTTATGCATCTTTTTATTTTTCTTCATCTTTTATTTATACTTACTAACAACAATCCAAGTTATGTGCGTGGAAAAGGTTATGAAGGGTATATTTTTGATGAAAATCATTTTGTAATGTTATCGGTACCAAATCAAAAAGTAGATATACTCCTACAAAAAAAGATATTGAAGCTGCCGAAAAATTATTAAAAGAAAAATTACCATTACTTAATAAAGATCATATTAATCAAATAGGAGGATGCCATATTCTTGAGAAGAATTTAAAAAAGTATAAAAGACAATATGTTGGATTTGAAAATAATAAAGGAGATAAAATTTTATGGATCAATTTTGTATGGAACAAAGAAAAAGAACTTTTATTATCAAAAGAAATAATACATGTTCTTGATGGGTGTAGTTATTACTGGAACATAAAAATAAATATTTGTACTGGTGAGGTCTTTGATCTTAATATCAATGGAGTAAGTTAAATAAAAGTAAAAAATGTAGTAAAAACTCTTATTTATTGTTATTTAGGCGTTATAGGTATGCTTTAAATTAAAATTCTAAATAAAATCACAAACATATAGATTATTTATTATACTCAAATTTTATAATTCAGAAATTAATGTTACTTCAGTATAAAAATAAATTTTGAGCGTTTAAGTTTTAAAATACTATTCCTTTTAACTGTAAATAGAAAAATTTCATTAGAATATATAAAACTAAAAACCAAAATAAAATGGAAGCATTTAAATATAAAATAACTTTGCTTTTATCTTTGAAAAATTTTTCGCCTAAAAATGCTCCTAATGGTATAGATAATAATACAGGAGAAAGTAATGCTATGCCAAACAATCCTAATTTATTTTTCACTTTAATAATCAATCGGTTTTGTTTTGTAAAAATTTTTTGTGGTTTTTTATTCCATTTTTGCTTGAAATTCTTCCACCATTTAATAATATAATAACTAAAATAAGTATAAATAAAACTTCCTGCAAAACCTGAACCTACTGAAAAAACAAAAGAGTAAAAAAAATCAAACCGAAAGTAAATAACCAAAGAAGGCATTCCCATTTTAAAAAACGCAGAACACAATAAAAGTAAAGGCAATAAATAATACCAATTCATTTGAGTAATAATCAGTAACCAAAAATTTCTTTCAAAGAAACTTCCTGAATATCTCCGTATTTTTTCAATATACTTTTATCAATTTTTTCTGGGTCTCCGATGATAGCAATGTTTCTGGGCTTTTTACTTATATATGTTTTTTGGAAATTGAATAAGTCCTTGAAATTCATTTGTGGCACTTGTTGAAAAACATCTTTACGAATATCATAATTTAATCCTAACTTTTTATTGTAAAGATAGTTAAAGAAAATTTGAGTTTTAATAATTCTTTCACTTCGTATTTGTTGAACAATGGCTTCTTTGGCAGCGTCAAATGATGATTTATTAAAAGGCATTGAATCTAATAAAGAATATAAGGCAGGCAAGGCATCTGGTAATTTATCAGCTTGAGTGCCAATATATGATCGTGTTGTAATAGGATATTGTTTATTTGGTGGTGTAGAAATATAAGTATTTGCTGCATAAGCAAGGGCACGGGATTCTCTGATTTCCTGAAAAATTACACCACTCATAGATCCGCCAAAATAATTGTTGAATAATACAATAGAAGGAAATAGTTTGCTATTAAAATCGCCAACTTTTCCAACGACTACCAATTCTGCTTGCTGCATTGGATAAGGTGTAAAAAATACTTTTGGTGCTTTGTCAAGATTTTTTGTTGGATAAATGGTTACATTTGTTTCTACATTTTGCATTTTCCATTTATGGAATTGTAATAAGATATTTGAAATTTCAGATTGTTTTTGTGGTCCATAAAATAAAATCTGATGTGGATAATTGTGTAATTTTTTGAGGTAATCTTCCAATTCTTTTACACTTAATTGTTTGAGTTCTTCATTAGTCAATACATCATTTACAGGATTTTTTTCACCAAAAGTAGCATAGTAACTTAAATTTCTCAAAATAATATTTTTATCTTTTTTATTGTCTTCTCTTTCTTTGATAAGATCATTGATAAATTCTTTGAATGTTTCTTCATTTATTTTAGGTTGATTGATAATGGCTTCTGTTATAGCAACTGCTTCTTTAATGTTTTCTGCAAGACCTGATATAGTTACATAAGCCTCGTTATTAGTAACAGAAACATACCAACTGATATCACACCCTATTTGATACAATCTTTTGAAAATTTGATCTGTATTAGCAGATTCAGTAGAAGGAAATTTATTAAGATATTCAAAAAGTATGCTGTATTTTTTTAGTTCATTGCTATTTAGGTTGTAATAGTAAGTTAATTCAAACAATTCATTTTCTTTATTTTGATTGTATAATAACTCAATGCTGCGATTTTGTTGATTTGGGAAAGTAAGTTTTGAAAATTGAATGTCTTTTTGATAATCTAAAAATTTGGGAGCAAGAGGTTTGGGCTTATTATTAATAATTTGTTTTGCAAATTCTGAAATGTTTTCTCTATCTAATTCTACTGGAGTAATAGCAGGTTTTGAAACTTTTATATTTTGACTTTCGCCAGTTTTTTTGTAAATTACTGCATAGTTATTATCTCTCAGATATTGTTGAGCAAAGTGCATAATATCTTGTTTGGTAATTTTTTTGAATTCATTAATTTTATTGACAATATATTGCAATGGCATATCTTTAGTAAATGCTGAAAATATGGTAAATGCTCTTCCAAAATTATCTTCAAGAGTTTTTTGTAATTCTAATTTTTTATTTGTCAAAATATCTTTAAGTAGTTGTTCATCAAATTCACCATTTTGAAGTTTGTGTATTTCTTCTAACAAAATTTTTTCAACTTCTTCTAGTGTTTGATTTTCCTTTGGAGTAGCAAATAAGGTAAAGTTAGAATAATCTTTATTGATTTCATAAGATGCATCAGCACTTAAAACTTTTTGTTTTCCATTTACATTGACATCAATCAAACCAGATTTTGAATTATATAATATTTCTTTAATGAGTTCTAAATACAAAGCATCTTTGGAAGCGGCACCATCAGCTTTCCATCCCATTATCAACATTTCTGATTTTGGGCCATAAATGGTTTTTTGAATTCTTTGCGAAAGATTAGGTGAAGTAAAATTAACAGGTTCTACTGGTTTAGAAGGTTTGTTGGCAAATCGTGCAAAAATTTTTCTGATTACGGTATCAGGATTAAAATCACCACACATAATAATTGCCATATTGTTTGGCACATAATATTTTTCGTAATACTTTTTAATTTCTCTTAATGATGGATTTTTCAAATGTTCAACTGTTCCAATGGTAGTTTGTGTTCCGTAAGGATGATTTGGAAAAAGTTCTTTGTAAAGTGCTTCATACATTTGATATTCATCGTTGTCTAAACTTCTGTTTTTTTCTTCATACACTGCTTCTAACTCTGTGTGGAATAAGCGAAACACAGGGTTTCTAAATCTTTCACTTTCTAAATCTAACCAATTGTCTACCTGATTAGATGGTATTTCATTGATATAAACAGTTTCGTCTTTATCAGTAAATGCATTTGTAGAATTAGCACCAATACCAGTAGCCATTTTATCGTATTCATTTGCAATTGCATATTTAGCGGCTATAAATGAGATGCTATCAATTTGATGATAAATTTTCTTACGCTGTGTTTCATCTTTTGTTTGACGATATACTTCAAATAGTTCTTCAATTTTATCTAACAATGGTTTTTCTGCTTCATAATTTTTAGTGCCATATTTATCAGTTCCTTTGAATAACATGTGTTCTAAATAATGTGCCAATCCGGTAGCATCTGCGGGGTCATATTTGCTACCTGCTTTTACAGCAATCATTGTAAAAATTTTTGGCTGTGCATGATAAGGAGACAAATAAACTTTTAAGCCATTTGGAAATGTATAAATTCTAATATGAAAGGGATCACCAGGAATTGAATCGTAAGAAAATATTTTGTCAAATGCTTGTTTAATTTGCTGTGAAGCAGATTTGATGCTTTTTGTAAATCCTGATGCAGGTTGTTGAGCACTTAATGAAAGTGCAGATAATAAAGAGATTACAGTGATGCTGATTTTTTTCATATAATTTTATTTAAATTCAAGATTGAGTTTTATTCTTAATTCCTCTAATAAAGGATTTTTTGCAAGTAGTGCTTCGTATCTTTTTTCGGCAATGTTTTGTGGAATGGGATTTGTATTTATTGTATTTGTTGGTGTTGTATTTTTTTCTGTTATTTCTTCCTGAATTTTTTCAGAAGAAACAGAATAATTTGTTTGTGGTTCTTTTACAATATTTTCGGGGATATTAGATGCTTCATCATTAGAAGTTGGAATTTCAATTACTTTTTTTGTTTCAATTATTTCTTTTTCAATGATATTAGCAGATTGTTGAATTTGTGTGGTTAAAGTATTTGATTGAATTTCTTTTTGAGAAGAAATGATTTGCTGAACTTCTTTGATAGATGCGGTTGTTTTTACAGTAACTTCTTTGAATACGGGTTTATCTGCAACTTTAATAGTTTTTTTGATATTTGATTCTGAATTACTTTGGGCTACTGAAGTATCTTCTTCTAGTATGCTATTTTTTTTTTCGGCCTCAGCAATAGTTTGATTAAGGTTTGCAATTTGTAAGAAATGAATTTCAAGATGCAATCTTTGATGGCGGGCAGATTTAAAACTTACATCTGCTTTATTAAGAATACTCAAAGCATTGAGTAAAAATTTTTCTGAACATTTTTTAGTTTGTTCGCTGATGGCTTGTATTGCAGAATTGGATAAGTCAAGAATAGCAAGTGTTTGATAGTTTTTTGCAAGTAATAAATAACGAAGGTGATCCATTAATCCAACTAAAATATTTTGTGGATCAAAACCTTTTGATAATATGTTATCTAAAAGTGAAAGAATTTTGGTATAATCTTGAGAGAGAAATGCTTCGGTGAGTTGAAAATAATAATCATAATCAAGCACATGAAGATTTTCTCTTACAGCAGAAGTGGTGATATTACCTTGTGTAAAAGCAGCAATCTGATCATAGATACTACAAGCATCGCGTAAGCCACCATCTGCTTTTTGGGCAATAATGTAAATGGCATCGTGTTCGTATTTATGATTTTCTTTTGCAGCGATTCGTTCTAAATATCTGGCAATGTCTTCGGTTTTAATGCGATTAAAATTGAATACTTGACAGCGAGATAAAATGGTTGGTAAAACTTTATTTTTTTCTGTAGTGGCTAAAATAAATTTGGCATAAGAAGGTGGTTCTTCTAATGTTTTAAGGAATGCATTAAAAGCGGCAGTAGAAAGCATGTGCACTTCATCAATGATATACACTTTGTATTTGCCCGACTGAGGCGGATAGCGAACTTGATCTATTAACTGACGAATATCTTCAACGGAATTATTGGAAGCCGCGTCTAATTCGTAGATATTAAAAGATGTATTTGAATTAAATGCTTTGCACGATGGGCATTCATTACATGCTTCACCATTAGGTTGTAAGTTAGTGCAATTGATAGTTTTAGCAAACACACGAGCACAAGTAGTTTTTCCAACACCACGGGGACCAAAGAATAAATATGCCTGAGCAATTTGATTATTGAGAATAGCGTTTTTCAAAGTATTGGTTACATGTTCTTGCCCAACAATGCTATCAAAAGTTTGAGGTCTGTATTTTCTTGCAGAAACAATGTATGTATTTGTATTTTTTTCCATAATTAAAAACTAAGTAGCAAAAATAATGAATTTAATACACTTATTAAAAAATAAAAATTGTGAAAAATAAAGGGGTAAAAGAATAGATTTGAAATAATTATTTTTGAAGCGAATATTGTTGATAATAAATGTTTTCAGTAAAATTAGATATTAGATTTTTTATACTAATATTTTTTGTTTGTTTTATTCTTTCTTCTTGTAGTGTAATACTTTCAAGGTTTTTAAGTATAAGCGAGCCAAAGGTTTTACCAAAAGAAAAACTTGAAAAATATTTTAAGAAGAACAAATATCATCTATATGGAAAATTTTGTTATTATATTGATGAAAAAATCATAGATAGTTTAAAGAATTTTCCTTACAAAATCGGATGGGAAAAAGGATTTAGACCTCTACAATTCAAAGTATTTGATAGTGCAGGAAAATTAATTTTGCAATACGCAAGTTGTGAAGGCAATATCAAAAAATTAAAGATATTAAGCACTTATCCACCTATGCCCATAAGATATTCTCCTTACTTGCACGATACAACTTACACTATCATTAAAGAATTTTCATTTATAAAAAACATTTGTAATGATACTTTTGATTTTTACAAAAATCATTACGATTTACACATTGTTATTTACTGGGCAAAATGGATGGGGAAACCTTCTGTAAAATTAGTAAGAAGAATAACGGCATACAAAAAAATGTTTTCAGACAAAAAAATCAATATCATATTTGTGAATATTGCTGAATTATCAGATATAAATAATTAAAGTAAATAAGAAAATTTATGTATTTTCGCATAATCAAATTGAACATTTATGAGAAGTTTAATTAGTTTAGTATTAGTAGGATTAATTATTTGCTCGCTTAAAAGTCAATCTGATACTACAAATCAGAACAACTTAAAAGGGAAACTTGAACTTAAACACTGGATAAGTTATGGTTTGGTTTATCAAAATCAATGGATTGTTAATAGTATAAATAAATTACTTAATGTAACAGAAAATAGTAATTACATGGGCATTATAAAGTATAGTCAAATGTTATTTATTAAAAGAAAATTTCTTGTGAATTTAGAAGCGTCTATTTTGTCGGGATGGTTTCAAAACTTAAAGGACACGAGAATAAGTGCTATTCGTGGGACTTTTAATGTAGGTTATTCTATTTTGAATTTACAAAGAACACAAGGTTTTTTGAATCTCAATTATTCTTATGGAACATTTTCATATTATGTCAATTACTTGCCTGATAAAACATCTATTAATTTAAATCCAAATAATTTCAATGGCGGAACATTTGGATTATATAATACAACAAGTTTATTAGGTTCATCAATGATATTTGTATTCCGAAAAGAAAATCAAAAAATTAAAACAATACTTGAAATTTCGTATAAATTTGGAATAGGGAAAAATCATTGGAGGAATGATAAATACAATTTGAATAATTTTAGAATTCAGGAAAGTTTTTCAATGACAGAATTTTGTTTTAGAATATAAGGTGATTTTTTTGATTAAGGTTTATTAGTGACTAAATAAAAAGTCAATTTGTCCTGATAAATTAAAAAATTATTGATTAATTTTAAGCAAAATATATTTTCATTTTAAATTCAAAAAATTGAGAAGGTTTTATTATTGCTATATTTTTGGAATTTTGATATTATTTTCTTGTAGTGATAAGCATTCAATGAATAAAGCATTGCAATCTGAATTCTTTAAAATTGAAAATAACATAAAATTACCTTTTAATGATGATACGATTTTAAGCATTAAAAATTTTCCCAAAAGTGAAAACTTATATTATTTTTTTAGTAAAAATTATTTCCTTTATTTATGGGATTTAGAAAATAATGCTGTAACAAAATTATTTGAAAAGAATTTCAGTAGATTTAACGATGTTTATATTGACTATTCATTTAATATTTATTTTTTAGATGAACATCAAATTACAATTTCTGATACTTCATTAAAAATTATTGATACAATTAATTTATGGTCAGAAAATTATAATTATAGTGCATCTGCTTTATTTCCATTTTATGTAAAAGATACTCTTGCTTTTGCATTTAAATACCCAAATTACATTATCAACTCATTAGATAATTACAAAAAATTTATATCTGAAAAAAGAGAATTTTGTTTTGATTTGAAGAATAAGAAGGAAGTGATTTTTAATATGAATTTTGAAGAATATCCATCTGATTTAAGCAATCATTTTAAGTATGTCTTTAATCCATTTAGAATATTAGATGACAACAATAATTTGATATATTCTTTTGAACATAATGATACGATTGAAATTTTTAATTTAAGCAGTAAAACAAAAAATAAAAGAGTTATTAGAAGTAATTATTTTATTCAAAACTCGCATTTTAATTTTAATGATGTGCAAAATTTTGAAAAGGTAAGTCAATATCTCATTGAAAATTCAAGGTATTATTGTTTGTATTACGATAAATACAAAAAACTTTATTACAGAATAATTCGTCATAAATATCCATACAAAAACAAAGATAAAATCAATTTGATTACAGATGCTGACTGGTCAATTGTTGTTTGTGATGAAAATTTCAATGTTTTATATGAAGTTTTATTTGAATCAGGTAGATATTATTTCAACAAAATTATTATTACAAAAAAAGGTGTTTTAATTAAAAATCAAAATGATGAAGAAATTTATTCTTTATTTGATTTTTCTCGTCATTAGTGCTTGTAATTATTCAAATGAACGAGAATCAAAAAATGCTATTGAAAGAGATATTTTAAATACATTAAATATCTTAAATATAAAATATGATTCAACCGCTGTTTATTTTTTAATACCATCTAACACTTGTTATGGTTGTAGTAAGCATACTATTAATGTTTTAAATGAATATTCTATTTCTAAACAAGTAATTGTGATATCATCGGATTTATCTTTATCTCAAATTCATTTGAATAAAACAAAAATATATATTGACAAGAAAAGAAATATTGATAGAACAATAACACTAAAAGAGAAAATTACAATCTATGACCCATCAAACAAAAAAATTAAACAATTTAATCAATTAACAATTGATAGTTTGCAATACTACATAAAATCACTTAATCATTTATGATGTTACAACTTTATTTTCTGATGCTTAAAAAATCTCACTCTTCCTTTTTAATCAAAATTTTATCCTCTCTTAAATACAGCAAAAATCCTTTGACTTTGAAATCATTATATAATTCAGAAATAAGTTGAATATAATTTTTTAATTGTTGTTTATGTTTGTCTTCTTCCTTTCCTGACTTGAATTCTAATACAACAATTTCTTTATCTTTTGTAAAAATCAATTTATCAGGGCGATAGGTTTCTTTGTCTTTTCCAAAAATTTCTATTTCACTCAAAATGTATTGAATATTTTCTGATTCAAAATATCTTTTCAATTCTGAATTTTCTAACAATGGTAAAATAATATGACGAATTTTTTCAATATCAGAATGATTTATGTAACCCTTGATATATGCTTTTTTGAGCGTTTTATCAAGATTATTGTCATTAAGTAATTCAAGAACTTTATGCACTTTAATGCCTAATTCGTGAGCATCAGAATAGGGATTTGAAGAGTCGGCAATTAAAATGTTGTGATTATATTTGAGTTGTATGTCACTAATGTCAATATCAGTATTTTCAAATGTTTTGAGAGATTGCTTTTGAAAATCAGAATTTCCGTAAGAAATAATTCTGTAATTTTCTGACTTTGAATCGTCTTGAGAGTATTTTTCTGATGATAATCTGTCATTTATTTTTGGAAAGTATACATCGTCATTTACAAATACATGTAATCTATTGATAGCACGGGTATAAGCCACATAAATTAAATTTAACTCTTCAAGAATTTTTTCTTCTTCTAAAACACTTGCGTCATTACTATTTATATTTTTAATATCACTAATATTTAAATAAAAATAGATATTCTTTAATGAATCAAGTATTTTAGCAATTTTATCATTGTAAGGTTGAATATCAAATTCATTAATTTTATACCAATAATTATCATTTTTATTTTGATTCCCCCTACTACTTTTATATTGATAATAAATAACTACTGGAAATTCTAAACCTTTGCTTTTATGAATAGTCATTATTTTTACTGCATTGGTTTCTTTGTTGATATTGATAGAAATTTTGTTTGCCTTTTCATTCCAGAACTGTAAGATGCCCTGAATAGTGTTGTTTTGAGTAGCATATTGATGCATAAATGTATTTGCAACAGATAAAAGTTTTTGAACAGAAGGATCAAATTCAATTTCAAAGTAATCTATAATTCGCATTATCAATTGAAAAATATCTACATTAAGGATATTAGAAGTATCAAAGTATAATTTAAATTTTTCATCATTAAATTTTTTGAGAAAATTTTCATCAACATTAATAATTTCACTAAATGATTTACGTTCGTAGTATTTTATACAGATTGCATTAGCAATTTTATTTTGATTATCTAACAACAAATTTAGAAAAGCAACGATAAATTCAACTTTCTCAGATTTGATTAAATTACCATTTTCTGCAGATTCAAATTGAAGTTCTTCACCATTGCATAATATTTTACCTTTTAGGTTTTCTATAATTATATTGATGTGTTTATTTTCTCTTGCTAATATGCAAATATCCTTTTGTTGAAAACCTTTTGAGATACAATCATTAATTACTGAAAAAGCGTAATCAGAAAATATTTTCAAAGGGTCTATTTTATTATCTTTATCGGCATCTTTATTTTTATTTTTATCTTTATCTTTTTTATTTTTGAATTCTGCTAATTCAACATAACCATTAATATCTGTTCTTCCTACTTTTTGATTACAATTTCTGAAAACTTTTTTAATACTTTCATATTCTTCTTTATATTCAAAATTATTAAACACATCATTATTAAACTCTACAATTTCTTTTGCACTGCGGTAATTAAATTCCAACTTTTCAGTTTTAATTTTATCCTTAAATTCCTGCCACTCATTTTTTAATTTTTTCAATGAAATATCTTTATTCACAAACAAATCAATACATTGTTTAATACTTGCATTTCTCCATCTATAAATGGATTGTTTAGGATCACCTACTATAAAATTTTCATTGCCTTCAGCCATTGCATTGTGCAAAAGTGGAAGTAAATTTTGAAATTGTAATTCTGAAGTATCTTGAAATTCATCAATCAAAAAATGCCTGTATCTTGTGCCCACTTTTTCAAAGATAAAATCAACATTCTCTTCATTCTGAATAATCTCACTTATTTTTTTGGTGAAATCAGAGAAAAACATCACATTTTCTTCAACTTTTATATCTTGAAGGATTTCTAATAATCTAAGTGATATTTTAGTAAGGTTAATTTTGGATTTGATAGTTTTTAAGATATTTAATTGTTCTTCCTGAGTTTTTAGAAATTCATAATTGTATTTTTGTTTTATAACATCTAAAAACTTATTTATTTCATCATTAACAAACTTTTTATCCCCTTTGAATACATTAAATTTTTCAATATATTCTTTTACTGAAAAAGGATCTTTAATAAATCTGTAAAATTTAGAAACTTTATTTTCTGCAATTTTTTCTAAAATATCTGTTATTCCTCCATCTTCAATTTTAAATAATTCTCCATCATATAATAAGAGTTTATTTCTAATTTCATTATTCAATATTTCAACATATTCCTTATGTTTTTTTATTTCTTCTGTCAAATCAAAATCTAAATTATTAATCTTTTCCTTCATTTCCTGAATATCCTTCTCACTTAATTCTTTTTCAACAAGTTTTGATAAAATATTTTTAATTTGATTTGAAAAATCATCAATTTTGAATTTTTCTTTTAATTCTTTTTCACTTTCAATAAAACTAACAATGCTTTTAATTTGCTCATCTGTTATAGATTCAAAAAATATCTCAACTGATCTATCATAATATTCTTCTGTATTATTAGTTATTTCATAGTTTTCAGAATATCCTAATTCTTTAGCAAAACTTTTTAATACTCTATTAGAAAAAGAATCTATTGTAAAAATGGATAAGTCAGAATAATTGTGTAACAAATACTTCAAAACTTCTCTTAATCTTCCTTTAATTTCATCATCATTTAATTTTACATCTTCAAAATAAACTTTTTTGTAATTATTAAATTTTTGTTCATCACTAATGGATTCATATAAAATCTTCACTAATCTTTCTTTCAATTCATTAGCCACTGCATTTGTAAATGTTAGGCCAATAATTTGTCTTACTTTTCTGTAAAATTTTTCATCACGATATTCATTATTTACATCTATACAAAGTTTAAGAATTTCTTTAATTAAAGTAGTAGTTTTGCCACTTCCAGCAGATGCGTTATAGATAGTTAATAAATATTTTTCACTCATTTTATTTTGCTTTTTTTGTAACTAACAATATAAACAAAAGAGCATATACAATTAAAATACCAAGCACAATAGATGATGGTAAATAATATGATAAAAATGAAATAGCAAAAGCAATAAGTGTGTATAAATAAATTATCAATGATGTTTTTGAATGAGAATTTGTTTTATTCAATAAATGATGATGTAAATGATTTTTATCTGCTAAAAAAGGTGATCTTCCACTTAATATCCGCATTGAAAAAACCCTTATTGTATCTGTAATAGGATATATCAATAATGCCATTGCACTAAGTGGTCTTGAATAATGAATTAAAAGTTTAGGTATATCTGATATTGGGTATTCAATAAAACTCACGCTCAAAAAATAAATGATTAATCCAATAGACAATGAACCTGAATCGCCCATAAAAATTTTAGCAGGTGAAAAATTATATACTAAAAATCCACATAAACCTCCGCACAATGCAAATGATAATATAGCAAGAGAATTGTCTTTTAAAATCAAGAAAAACACGCCCATACAAAATGTAAATATAGCAGATACCCCACCCGCCAAACCATCTATACCATCAATTAAATTAATTGCATTTACCAAACTAATATAAACAAAAAATGAAAATATAAAACTTAATCCATAAGGAATTTCTTCTATTCCAAATATGCCATGAAAACCAGTAATCCTTACTCCACCAATCACTATTAAAATAACTCCTGCTATAAAGTGAGCAATGATTTTTTTCTCTGGTGCTGTTCCTATCAAGTCATCTTTTATACCCACAAAAAATATCAATAATGCAGCAGATAATAAAATTTTTGAATCCGTTAAAACATGTCTTATTTGATAATATAATTGCAAGTCATCTATGTTAAGCCACAAACCATAAGAAAAAAATGTTGCACCAAAAATGATAATTCCACCTAAAGTTGGAACAGGTGTTTTATGTATTTTTCTTTCTTCTGTTGGCAAATCAGTCAGCCCTTTTTGTTGCAATACTTTTATCAATACGGGAATTGTGTAAATTGATATTGCAAATGCAGTAACGAATGCTAATAATGACCAAATCATAAAAATATATTTAATTAAAAATCATAATAGATATTATACAATGCTGTTTGTAATTGAAGGTAAATATAGTTAGAATTTTTGTCAGCACTTCTGTTTTCGTAACCAAAGTTTATCATCAGATTGTAAGATGGATTGATAATGAATCCAAACCATGTTTTGTAATAAAATATATTAAAATCTTCTCTTTGTTGATAAGAAAATTGACCACTCCACAACCACCTGTTTTTCTTAATAGATAATATGCTCAAAAATTCATTTTGAACATTGATAGGTGTAAATGCTAAATTTTGATTGAAATGCGAATACGATGAATTGCTATACACATCAAACACAGGTGATGTATAAGTGTATTTACTCATTCCGTTCATTTCTGCTAATAAAAATATCCTCCATTCATCATTAATTTTACTTAACCATTTAAAACCTAATTGATATGCATAAGAATAATCATTACTCAAGATATTTTTTTTATTATCATCTAAAACAAATTGTCCGTAAATCATACTTGTTTTAAATTGTTGTTGAATATCTAATCCTAAAAGCACATTGTTTTTGGAACCTAAACCATAATAAACCTCTTGCGAAAAAATAACAGGACTAAAAATTATTCCATCACCACGCCAAACATTTTTTGTATCTGCTGATTCACCAATTATTCCTTGAAATAATCCTACTCGTAAATGTTTAGTTATTCCTACATTCAGATATTGATAAACAAAAGGTTTCTTTTGAAATAATCTTTCTGTATTTGGAGGTGTTTTAATAGATGCAGGTATCAAATTATTCAGCATTGCATAATTACAAATGTATTGTAATCTGCCTTTCCACCATTGCTGTTCAATTTTGAAATAAGGATACACAAAAGCATTGTCACTTAATATCATTGAACGATAACCATTTCCAATTTTTTGTTTGCCCGTTCCTGCTGTAAGATAAATATGTTCATTAACTTTCACACTAACCAATCCCGCACTGAATGCATAATCAAAACCATTTTTTTTAAATAACTTCCATCTGCCCTGCCCCGGCACTACTTGAGTATTTTTTGAAAAAGTATAAAGATAATCAGGAAATATAGATTGATTTTCAGAAAGCATTGTTTCAATATACACGTTCTTAAATTGAACTGAACCAATAAATCCACGAGTATTAGTGTATGCACTGATGTTAGTATCTGCTGTTTGTTTACCTTTTTGAAAATTCAATAATGGATCAATTCTGATTTGAAATTCTTCTTTTTTTATATCCACTAAATTTTTTTCAAAAATCACATCCAGTGCAGGATCATTTTTAATATACTTGAATAATTTTTTAGATGTATCAATTGCAGAAAATTGATGAACAATAAAAGGATTGAATGGATAAACTGATGTAGGTAATGTTGTATCTGCTTTTAATAAATGATAATCCTGTATTTGTTGAAAAATATAATTGTTAGGAAGAGTATAAAATTGAGCAAACAAATTTGAACTTGAAATTAAACTAACAAAACAAAAAAGTTTTATTAAGGTGATTTGTTTAATACTAAAAAAGTTAATCCTATTATAAATAAAAAAGGTTTGCAATCTCCAACATTTGAGAGCAAACCTAATCAAAATTATAGAATAATAAAAGAACTATTTTAAAGTGCCTTTTTCATCGGCTTCTTTATTTAGTTTAGGAATTTTATACATCCAGTAAAATAATAATGCAACAATAATTCCTCCAAAAAGAAAATTTGGACCATGACCTAATGATCTTAAAATTGGGAAAATTCCATTTGTAAATAAATCACCAATTCCATTAAAAATATCTGTCCATGTAATCATTAATTGAGCCATAAAAAAATTTTTGGGCAAATATACAAGATAGTTTTCAGTTCATCAATAAATTTTTACCAAAAAATTTATTGAATTATATTTACAAATTTATACTTTTCTTATACTCTTCTGCAGATAATAAAGTATTTAATTCATCTGGATTATCTATGCTTATTTTAATAATCCAACCCTCTCCATAAGGATCTTGATTGATTTTTTCTGGAGAACCATCTAATGATGAATTAAACTCTAACACTTTTCCTGTAACTGGACTAAATAAATCTGATACTGTTTTTACGGCTTCAATAGTGCCAAATACACTATCTTTTGAAACCACTTCTCCAACTGTTGGAATATCTACATATACTATGTCTCCCAACTCTTTTTGTGCAAAATCAGTAATACCTACAATACCTACATTTCCTTCTACTTTAATCCATTCATGCTCTTTTGTGTACTTTAAATTTTCAGGGAAATTCATATTTTTTTTGTGCAAATTAAATGGATTTATTGTTTATTTTCAAAAAAATCAATAAACATTGACAATTTGTTGCCGTAATTCCTTAAAAACCTTATGGATATTCTTAAAATCTTCAACATTATTTTTGAAATCTTTCATGTAATTATATGCAAAATCTAATTGTTCTTTTAATTTTTTATCTTCTTCATCTTTTGAATTTTCTAATAGATTTATCAAATAAGAAAGTGATTCTTTTTGCTTAAAATACAAAGGCGATATTGTATTAAACTTTGTACTATCATTTTCATTTGATAAAATATATTCTCCTGCAACACTCATTGATTCTACAAATGATCCAGTAATCATCAATACAGAAAGCTCGCCTCTTTTATTATCAGAAAAAATTTTATCTGCCTTTTTAAATGACTGCATAATTATTTGTAAAACGCTATCTCTGTTTTCTTTATTTTTTTCTAATCTGTCCATAGTTTGCTCATCAAATGCTGAACTAATACCTAATTCTCTGGCAAGATAATTTGTACACTTTAAAAAAAACATACTTTCCTGAACCTGATTAAATGCAGATGATATAGCCATATCAGCACCGTAAACGCCTAAATTTAAAGCCATTGATTTTTCAAGAGAATAATTTTTATGCTTTGTAACATCATTTAAATAATCAGGATTATAATTTATTTTGGTTTGTTGAATTACCTGAAACACTTCCATTGCGGAAGGAATGGTATTAATGAAATTTTGAACATTTACCTGTTTTTGCAAATCTTCTTCTGATAAAACTTGCTTTTCAACATTATCTGCATTATTTTTTGAATCAGTACAACTAAAAATGATGAGGGTAAAAATTATAAACAAATTATATAATATCGCTTTATTCATATTTCGGCAAATATCTGAAAAACTTTTCATATCTAAAAAATTTTGTATAAATCTCTTATGTTCTAAAATTTAATGAAAATTTTATTATACCAAGGCACTTTAATTTCCAAAAAATTCCGCTTTAATGCTTTTAGACAGCAAAGCCATTGGAAGCTTGTGTTGGGGTCTCCCGTTCCAATCTTGTGAAATTTTCGTCATTGCGAGGGCGTTAGCCCGAAGCAATCTCGTAATTGTTATGTGGATAATACTTTTGAGATTGCTTCGCTACGCTCGCAATGACGATGTAAGCAGATTGCAGAGAAAAATTATTGTTCAATAATTTTCTGAAATCAGTGCCGTTTTGGTATATTATTTTCTTTCATTTAAAATTCCTGCAATTCTTAGTAATTAAAATTTTTTAATCTGATACCATTCTTAATAAAAGAAAAATCTAAAATATCCATTGCAGAAATTTTTTCTCTTTTCATAAAAAAATATACTATTAAAATACATTGTATTGTATAACTAATTGTTGCCACCATTGCTGCCCCACTAACGCTCCATTTCTGAATAAATAAACTGCTCAATAAAATTGTAAACAAACACGCTATTGTGTTACTTATTGCATTAAACTTCAATACACCTATCCCGCTAAAATAATGCGAAAATACTGCTGAATAGGAAATCATTATTACACCAAATGAAAGAATAATCATCGGAAATTTTATACCTGTAAAACCTTTTCCTAATATCCATATCAAAAAAGATTCAGGAATGGCTAATAATATCAATACTGCCAAAATAGTTAAAATAAAACTACCTGTTGCCGCCTGAATAGTCAATCTTTTGGCTTTTTCTTTATCGTTTTCATTTGATACATAACTTAATACTACTGTAGAAATTCCGCTATAAATCACAAATACGCTTTCTATTAAAGATGTTGCTGTAGAATATATTCCCAAAGATTGCAATGCTACTGCTGATAAAACATAATAACTGAATCTGTTTGATAATAAATTCATCCAGTTACTCCATTGAGATAAAAATCCATTTGAAATAATCTTCGTCAATTGAAAATCAATATTTTTATCCTGAGAAAAATACTTCAATACTAAATATAGATTTAAAATCAATGCAAATCCAAATGAATAAAACAAAGCATCAAAATACGCATCCAGTGTTACTTTTTTTTCAACAAAAATATCAAAACTTAAAACACTCGCTAATATCAATGGTTGCATTATACTCAACCAATTATACCATCTAATATTTTCTTTACCTAAAACTATTACCATACAAAATGTATTCAATATCACCATCAAACATACTATTCCAAATTCTAACTCAAAATTTTTAATTAGCAAATTAAAATACTTCAATAACAATGTCCCTAAAATAGTAACTACTATAATCCACATTAATCCAAAACTCACAATTTTTTTCAAAGAAAATTTTGGAATAAAATGCACTAATGCGTATCCTGTAAATATCTCACTAATCATTTGTAAATTCGCAATATTTAAAATCAATAAACTAATTTCTCCTCTTGTTTCTACTCCCAAATATCTTGATGAAACAATTAAAATTAAAAAGTTGATAATTGCTACTAATCCTCTTGTTATTATACTGTAAGAAAATTTTTTAAACAACATAATTAATCAAAATCTCTTGTTACTTTTATAAAATACCAGTGAAAATGCAAGCCAAATGCTATCCACGACATATTCATTTTATTACCAAGTTTTGAATAATCCATATACTTATCTAATGTGGCATAAGATGGTTGAAATAAACTAAAATATAAAGTATAATTCATATATGCTCCAAATCCCAAATTTTCTTCAACCATAAATGTATATGAAAAATGTGGTTGAATAAATGCTGTTCTGAATTCCAATGGTGGAGCGGGTTTTCCACTATCTACTTTTAATTCTACATTAGTATATCTGTTGTAACTATACCCTGCTCTTAATTCTATAGATCCAAATTGTTTTGGTCTGTTGCTTTCAGTTTCTACAGGCATAAAATAACCAAGTGTAAAATTTGGATTATATGACCTTAGAAAAAAATCATAACGCAAAGATGTGTTTCCACTGATAAACTGAAACTTATTAGATGTTTTGAATAAAGCGTAATTAAAGCCCACACCGCTATAAAAATTTTTATGAACCTTTATTACAAATTGTCCTCCTGCCTGAAATTCTCCTACAAAAGTATTTCTAAATGCTTCACTGCTGATGATGGTTTGAATACTACCTTCTCCTTTCAAAGAAAAACGAGATAATTGATTTTGAGCGAATATCCACATATTCAAATTCACTAAAAAAATCAATATCCATTTGTATTTCATCATCAACTTAATTTTCAAAAAACTTTTGCACAAAAATAATCAAATTATCTGGTCATTATTTTTATTGTTAATTTGTGCCGAATATTGTAACTCTATTCTTGCTTAAATAATAAACTCAACTCAATAAAAATAATATGCCCATTCAACCTCATATTTTTCAATACCTTCTTAAAAGTATTCAAAAATACACAGATATTGATGAAAATTTATTCCTACAATCTTTTGATGAATCGCCATCTACAAGCATCTTAATCAATACAAATAAAATTGAACCTCAATTTCTGGATTTTGAATTATCAAACAAAGTTCCATGGAATAATAACGGCTACTATTTATCTACCCGTCCACAATTTTATGCTGACCCTTTATTTTACGCAGGGGCTTATTATGTAATGGATAGTTCATCAATTTTTTTAGAATACATTTTATACCAAATTAATTTGTCCAAAAATGCCATCGCTTTAGATATTGCCGCCGCACCTGGCGGAAAATCAATTATTTTAAGTCATTATTTAGATGAAACTGGATTTCTTTATAGCAATGAAGTAAATTACAATCGTGCTAAAATTTTAAATTACAATCTCGCTAAATGGGGAAAATGCAATTACATTGTAACCAATAATGATTCTCAAGTATTTCAATCTGCAGAACAATTTTTTGATGCTGTGCTTTGTGATGTGCCTTGCACTGGTTCAGGTCTTTTTAGAAAATTTCCCGAATGGGCAAATGCTTTCAATGACAAACTAATTCAAGAATGTGTTTATCGTCAGAGAAAAATTCTTTCAAATATCTTTTCTTCACTCAAAGAAAATGGGTATCTCATATACAGCACCTGTTCTTATACAAGCGAAGAAAATGAAGACATTGCTCAATTCATTTTACAAAATGGATTTGAAATTGTAGATATTCAAATTCCAAAAGAATGGGGCATCATCAAAACAAAATATGGCATTCGTTTTTTTCCACATCTCACTTCATCAGAAGGATTTTTTTATGCCGTTTTTCAAAAGAAAAAACATTTTTCACTGAATTTAAATGAAAGCAAAAAGAATTTCCATCATTCACTTAAAGAAATAAAATTTTCAGAAAAAGCACCTTTTTTAGAATGGATAAATATGAAAGATTTTCATTCTGTGTATCAATGGAAAAACAATTACTATTTGAGTAATACAAAAAACAAAGAAATTCCTTCATTTAACTCATTAAAGTTAATCAGTATAGGCACAAAAATTTCCGATAATTTATTACCTGCACCAGAATTAGCACTTTCAAATTATTTAAATAAAGAGATTATTCCAAATATCTCATTATCCCGCACAGAAGCACAGCATTTTCTTAAAAAAGAACCCTTAAAAATAAATGCTGAAAAGAAATTATATTTAATGTCTTACAAAAATTTAGGGCTTGGATGGGCAAAGGTTTTAGAAAACAGATTAAATAACTACTTCCCTTCCGAATGGCGAATCTTAAAAGAATTACCTGAAAATTAGAAATGAGAAATTTTCAATTGATTTTCTGACTAAGAATCCAAGAAATATTATTTCTCACCTTCTGCAGGAATCATTTCTTCAACCTGCCCATTTTGTTGTCCTGTCTTTTTTGCTTTATGATATTCTTTTAATCGTTCAATTTGTGCTGGTGTCAGGATATTTTTCACATCCATTCTATATTGCTTTCTTATTTGATGAATTTCTTGTTTTGCCACTTCTTTTTTATCCTGTTGTCCCTTATACTTTTCAATAACTGCATCCACTGATTTTGCCCTATTCAATGCCAGTTCATAAACTTTTGTTTTTTGTTCTTCACTTAATCCTACAATTTTATTCAACTCATCAACCGACTTTTGTGCCCTTTGTTCGGGGCTTAATTTTTGATGTTGCTTTTTAAGATTCATTTGCTTTGGTTGATTAGCAACATTAGGCGATGTTTGTGATTGGATTTGAAATGATGCTAACATTAAACATCCTCCTGTTACAATGTAAATTAACTTTTTCATAATTTTTTATTTTTCACATTAGATGAATATTACTTTGAAAAGTTTAAATTAAAATTAAATTTTCTCTCAAAAATATCTCCTTAAAAATCATTAAAAAAAATTATTTGGTAAATATGATTTAAATTCAATAATTTTGTGCCCAAAATAATTAAATCATTATTTATGAAACTTTTAATTGTATTAGCCGTTATTTTATTCATCCTAGCAGTTCATCAACTCCTCAAAGTAATAGAATATGCAAGAGAATTAAGGCAAACAAAAGAATGGGAACCAACAGATAATGAAAATGATTTAATGGGAAAGTTAATGTTGTTGTTTGGTATTACATTTATAGGATTGTTTTTTTATCAAATAAACAGATGGTATGATAAAGCCCTTCCTCCTGCCGCCTCAGAACATGGCAAACATATTGATGAATTACTGTTTTGGAATTTAATACTTATTTCATTTGTTTTTGTTGTAGTTAATGCTTTATTGTTTTATTTTGCATATAAATATAGAGGAAATTCTCAAAGAAAAGCCATTTATTATGCAGATAACAGCAAATTAGAAATGCTCTGGACTGTTATACCCGCAAGTGCTCTTGCATTTATTATTACATTTGGATTAAAATATTGGAATGAAATTACTGCTCCGTCTAATGAAAAAAATCCAATAATTGTTGAGTTATATGCAAAACAATTTGACTGGACTGCAAGATACCCAGGTAAAGATGGAAAATTAGGTTCCACTGATTTTCGCCATATAGAAGGAAGCAATCCCGTTGGATTAGATACTACTGATAAAGCAGGTTACGATGATTTATTAGTAAAAAATGAGTTTCATATTCCTGTTGGAAAAGAAGTTGTTTTTCATTTCAGATCAAGAGATGTAATACACTCTGCATTTATGCCACATTTCAGAGCACAAATGAACTGTGTACCTGGTATGGTTACATCATTCAAATTTAAACCCACTAAAACAACCAAAGAAATGCGTCAGGATCCTTATGTGCAAAATTTAATGAAACAGATTAATGAACAAAGAGCAAAAGAAGGAAAAGAGCCTGTAGAATTTGATTATACCCTTTTATGCAACAAAATTTGCGGTGCATCACACTATAATATGCAAATGAAAATAGTTGTTGAAACCGAACAAGAGTTTAATGAATGGCTAAGACAACAAAAAGCATTCAAAACATTAGCAAGTAACTAATTTAATTAAAAAATAAAGTATATGGAAACAGCAAATATCACAAATGCAGCCCTACACCAACAAGAGCATATAGATATTCATCGCTACGAAGAACACGAAGAAAGTTTTATTTCTAAGTATGTGTTTAGCATGGATCATAAAATGATTGCTAAACAATACTTAATTACTGCAATGGTGATGGCTGTTATTGCAATGACAATGAGTATTGTTTTTCGTCTGCAATTAGCATGGCCGGGAGAAAAATTTGCATTTATCAATTGGATAATGGGCGATAAATGGGGAAAAGATGGTATTTTAGACCCAAATGCTTATCTTGCTCTTGTAACTATTCACGGAACAATAATGGTGTTCTTTTTATTGACAGGTGGTTTATCTGGAACATTTGCTAATCTTTTGATTCCATATCAAATTGGTGCAAGAGATATGGCTTCCCCATTTATAAATATGTTATCATATTGGTTATTTCTAGTTTCAGCAGTAATAATGGTAATTTCCATCTTTTTACCTGATGGTGGAGCATCAGCAGGTTGGACAGTATATCCACCACTTTCCGCACTTCCTCAAGCAATTCCAGGGAGTGGATTAGGGATGGATTTATGGTTATTTTCTATGGCTCTTTTTATAGCATCTTCATTAATGGGTGGATTAAATTATATAGTTACAGTATTGCAATTAAGAACTAAAGGAATGAAAATGACCCGATTGCCTCTAACTGTATGGGCAATGTTAATTACAGCTATTATTGGTTTGCTATCATTTCCAGTATTATTATCTGCTGCACTATTGTTATTATCTGACAGATTATTAGGCACAAGTTTTTATTTATCTGATATTTATATTGGCGGAAGGCCTCTTGATTACAGCGGTGGTAGCCCTATATTATATGAACATTTATTCTGGTTTTTAGGACACCCAGAAGTGTACATTGTATTATTACCAGCACTTGGAATTACTTCAGAAATTATTTCAAATGTAACTCGTAAGCCAATATTTGGATACAGAGCTATGATTGGGTCAATGTTGGCTATAGCTTTCTTATCTTTCATTGTTTGGGGACACCACATGTATGTAACAGGAATGAATCCATTCTTAGGTTCTGTGTTTGTTTTCACAACATTATTGATTGCCATTCCATCTGCAGTAAAAGCATTCAACTATTTAACCACCTTATGGAAAGGTAATATTCAATATACACCAGCTGCTTTATTTTCCATCGGATTAGTTTCTTCATTTGTAACTGGTGGTGTAACAGGTATTATTCTTGCAGACAGCACATTAGATATTACTGTTCATGATACTTATTTTGTTGTAGGACACTTTCATATAGTAATGGGTTTATCAGCAGTTTTTGGAATGTTTGCAGGTGTTTATCACTGGTTTCCAAAATTGTATGGTAGAATGATGAATAAAAAATTAGGTTATGTTCACTTTTGGCTAACATTTATTTCTGCTTATGGTGTATTTTTCCCAATGCACTTTTTAGGATTAGCTGGTGTTCCAAGAAGATATTACACCAATAGCGAATTTCCAATGTTTGATGCTTTATATGATGTTAATGTTGTCATTACAATATCAGCAATCATTGGGGCATTGGCACAATTGATTTTTATATTTAATTTCTTTTATAGCATGTTCAGAGGTCCAAAAGCACCACAAAATCCATGGAATGCAAATAGTTTAGAATGGACAACACCTGTTGCTCATATTCATGGAAACTGGCCTGGCGAATTACCAACAGTTCATAGATGGGCTTATGATTATAGCAAACCCGGTTATGAAAAAGATTTTGTTCCACAAACAGTTCCATTAAAAGAAGGTGAATTAGATGGTGGCGGACATCATTAAAAGTGAAGAGTGAAAAGTGATGAGCGAATAAATAAATGATTGTGGAAGGAGCGTATTTGTATTACGCTCCTTTTTAATTTTTTAATTCTTAGTTTTTATAGAATTGAAAAACGTGTGAATGAAGTACTGAAGACATTCGTGTCCAATTCTGTTAATTTTATTAACGGCGCTGAATTAGAATTTATGGTCAAAAAAGGAATTAAACAATATTTCATAATTTCATTTAGTTTTTGAGTACCAATGAAATCTGTCGTTATGCTAACTGGAAACATTAGTATTTTAAGTGCTTAGATTTTGATACATTATTAATTTTCAATATTAAAAAGCTAATGATTAAATATCAGTGTCCTCTGCGTGAGAAATATATTTACACTAAAAGTAACAAATAAAATAAAAAACCCCGAAAGTGGTTTCAAAATTTCCACTAACGGGGTTGATTAGTTGCTCTGAGGCTTTATAAAAAACTCTTCGTGATTACTTAGCTTTTACTAATTCTACTTTACAATTAATATTTACTTCATCACTAACTACTACTCCACCTGTTTCAAGTGCAGCATTCCATGTTAAGCCAAATTCGCTTCTTTTGATAACTCCAGAAACTTTAAAGCCATAACGAGTATTACCCCATGGATCTTTAACAGTTGTGCCACTTCCAATTGCTTTCAATGTAATAGTTTTAGTAACACCTTTGATGGTTAATTCTCCTTTCAATTCATATTCATTTTTGTTCTTAGTTGGTTTCATTGAAATGGACTTAAAAGTGATGGTAGGATACTTTGCGGCATCAAAGAATTCAGGTGATTTTAAATGACCGTCTCTTTGTTCATTATCTGTGTTAATGCTATTCACATCTGCAGTAAAAGTAATGGTAGCATCTGTGAAATCAGTTTCTGATTTAGAAGTTACTTCTCCCCCATACATTTTGAAGTATCCTTCTACTTCGCTAATCATCATGTGGGTTACTGTAAAGCCAACTTTTGAGTGGCTGTTGTCAATGTTCCATTTTACCTGTGCCTGTGTGGCGATTGTTGTTGCTGTCATAGTTGTAAGGATTAATTTTTTCATAGTTTTTAATTTTGGGTGCAAATATATGTATAAACATTTGTTGTTTGAACATCTTTTTAATTTTTTTAACTATTTTGTAAGAAAGTGTAACCTCAAAAATGCGTAAGGGATGCAAAGGGTGAAGCTCTATTCGCTCACGGGCAACACTGACTCAGCAAAGCGAGAGCGGGCACTAAATAAATTATCAAACTAATTTATTTAATTCAACTTAATAAGTGATTGAAAAATTCGGGATATGATTTTGATACTGCTTGTGGATTATTAAGATTTACAAGTGATTGAGCAATAGTGGCGGCAATTGATCCTGCCATTGCAATACGATGATCATTATTAGAATCCATTTCTCCACCCGATAAATATCCTTTACCATTAATAATCATTGTGTCGCCTTCTATGTATAACTCTGCACCTAATTTTTTGAACTCATTCATTAAAACCATTGCACGATTGCTTTCTTTATTAACTAATCTTGAAACGCCTTTGAGTTGAGAAATACCATTTATGCCAAATGCAAGAACACACAAAGGTGGGAATAAATCAGGATAATGCTTTAAATCTACATTGATAGGGTTTAATTCGTTTTTTTCAACAATAAGTTTTTTGTCATTTGTCCAAAATATTCTTGCACCACATTGCTGAACTATTTCTACTATTATTTTATCCCCTTGAAGAGAATCTGGATTTAAATTTTCAAGAATACATTTTCCTGATAAAGCGGCACCAACAATGAAAAAAGCGGCATTACTCCAATCGCCTTCTGCTGTGATAGTTACAGGTGATAACCCAGAATTTTTGGGTATGAAGTATTCAGTAAAATCAGTGTTGTGATGAATTGTAACGCCAAATTTATTGAGGCATTCAATGGATAATTGAATGTAAGGTATGCTCACTGGATTTTTTATTTTAATAAAAACTTCATTTTGTGAAAAAACAGATGCATATAAAAGACCAGTAATAATTTGTGATGAATCAATAGAATTAAGTTGAATATCTGATAATTCAGCAAAACCTGAAATTTCCAATGGAAGGTGAAAATGATTAGAATTTACTTTACAATTCATCATTTCTAAAACATCTACCATTTCTTTCATTGAACGATTCAATAAACTTCCTTTTCCATTCAAATAAACTTTTTCAAATAGAACAGACAGCATTAAACCAAACAATCTTGCAGATAAGCCAGATTCATTGACATTCAAATGAAGTGTGCGATGATATTTATTTATTTCAATACCTTTAATTTTTAGTGAATCATCAATAATTTCAACACTTGCACCAATATCTTTTATGCAATTAATAGCCGCATTAACATCATCACACCAGTTGATATTTTTAATAACAGATTCTTGATTACAAAAACCAGCAAGTGCAATTAATCTTTGTAAAACACTTTTAGAAGCAGGGACTTGAATTGTTTTATTTAATTGAAATGAAAATACTTCTTTATTCATTTAATCTTTCACAAATTTATATTCTGTGCTAATAGCAGTGTTTTCACCTACTAAATTCCATTTATCAATTTCAAATTTTAAGATAATTATACCGCATGTTGGAATGTTATCAAAAAATTTATCTTTTGAAATTAAGTTTGTCAAATTTGTAATAGTAGGATTGTGTCCAAAAAACATTGCAGAATCAATATCATTACTTAAACTATGAATATTACTTAAAAAATCATCAGTAGTAGCATCGTATATGCCATGTTTGATAAGAATTTTTTGCTCATCATATTTTATTGTTCTTGCAAAAATAAGTGCTGTAGATATAGCACGAATAGCAGGACTTGAAACAACTATTTGTGGTGCATCAAAACTTTCTGCAAACCATTTGCTTTGTTGATAAGCATCTCTGTATCCTCGCTCATTAAGCGGTCTGTCAATATCTTTCAAAAACTCATATCCCCAATCTGATTTTGCGTGTCTTACTAAAATGAGTGTTTTCATCTTATTTGTTTTTTGTTTTTGTTTGATAGATGGAAATCAATGATTGCGAACTTCTGAATGAAGTTCTTTTTTATTTGTGCTTGATCGCAATCATGTCCATTTTATAAAATTTGTTTTATACAATTAATTTTTGAGAAGCAGAAAAAGCAATAGGTTTATCATTGAATAATTGTTTGGTATAAGACCATACTTTGTTAAATATTTCAGAGTTTCTGTATTTTTCAATAGATGCTTCATCTTTCCAAATACTGAATGTGTAAAATACATTAGGTTGATTAAAATCTTGCCAAAGTTCTAAATGTTCGCATCCATCAAAGTTTCTGATATGTTCCTTATGTGACGAAAACCAATTCAAAAAATCTTCAACTTTATCAGGATGAAAACTCATTCTAACTATTCTTCTTATCATAACTTAGGTGTTAATTTAATAATTATAAAGTAATTATCTTTACTAAAAATGTTTTTGTTAGCAATTAAAGGGGCTAATTTTGCACCGTTCATAGCTATTTCAAGATAACCTGCATCATTGAATAATGCAACAGCTTCGGAATTTTTTTCTTGATTGTAAGTAGAATAAATTTTATCTATATCATAAAAAGGCACAGAGATTTTTACATTGTAATTTTTAATTAAATCATCGTATTCACTCTTTTTGAATTTTAGAATAATGTTTTGATACGCATCAATATACATTACAGGTGGAATAATTTGGATTTCTCTTTGATTTGAATTTCTTTGAATAGTATTTGGCCACATTATCTTTTCACAATCTTCAAAAGAGATTATTGTCCAATCTTTTGAAACAGAAAAATTATTGTCAACTAAATTTTTCAAGGCATTCAATTGTTCATTCTTTGCATAAAAACTGCTTGAAATAAATTCTTTCCAATAATAAATATTTTGAATTTTATCTTTTTCTAAAAGTCCTACTATTCCATTATCAGGCGTGATTATCCATTTTGAATCATATTGAATTAAAAGAATTTTTTGATTTGTTTTTTGATTTGAAGTATTGACCTCTAAAAAGTATATTGTATTATCATTAAAAGAATGATTGCTCAAAAGAATATTAGCGGCTGATTTTTTTATATTATCTTCCTGTGAAACAAGACAAAGAAAAATTTTTGCAGAAGGAATTTGATGAGTGAAAGAATATTTCAGAATTGAAAGATAAATATCATCTTTACTACTATCAGAAATTAAAACAACTGGAATCATAAATATGGCGGCTAATTTACAAAAGATAAGGAATTGAAGTTATTGATAAACACTCAAGATAATAAAATGAAATGGTAATGGTAATAGAATTTGTATAATTAACTAAGCTAAAAAAATAACATACTGATAAAAATCATACCCCTTTCTGACGCTTGTCATATTTTTATGAGGCGTGTTGTCTTTAGATTTGTGCCCAAAAATAAAGTATATGGAAAATGCAATGACAAACTTAGGCAAATCTCACAGAATCTTGTTCATGAGTACTTTGGCATTTACAATTTGCTTTGCAGTTTGGATGTTTAATGGTGTGCTTGTAACATTTCTTGTAGATAATCAAGTTTTCAAATGGACACCTGTTCAAATCGGCTGGCTGATGGCAATTCCTCCACTTACTGGTTCAATACTCAGATTAAATGCTGGCATTTGGACAGATAAATATGGAGGAAAAATTACAATGAGTACAGTTTTATTTTTATGTGCTATCCCTATGTTTTTAGTATCTCGTGCCAATAGTTTTATTGAATTTGCTTTATGTGCATTTGGATTTGGTTTAGCAGGAAATGCATTTTCTATTGGTATTGCTTATGTTTCATTATGGTATCCAAAAAACTGGCAAGGCAGAGCGTTGGGAATTTTTGGAGTTGGTAATGCAGGCGCAGCAGTTACCACATTAGTAGCTCCATCATTATTAAAAAATCTTACTTCAAATGGTACCAATATAGAAGGGTGGCGTCAATTGCCTGTAATTTATGCAGGTGCATTAGTGGTAATGGGCATTCTATTTTTGTTATTTACAGAAAATAAAAAATCTGAAAATGTGCAGGGCAAGTCATTTTCTGAATTAGTAAAACCATTAAAGGAAGTAAGAGTATGGCGATTTGGATTATATTATTATTTGGTTTTTGGATGTTTTGTTGCTTTATCTCAATGGTTAGTGCCTTATTTTTTAAACTTATATAATGTTTCATTGATAACAGCAGGATTATTTGCTTCTATTTTTAGTGTGCCCGCAGGGGTTATTCGTGCTCTTGGTGGCTGGATGAGTGATAAATATGGAGCCAGAAGTGTTATGTATTGGACATTAGGTTCATCAGTAATCATCTGCTTGTTATTAAGTATTCCAAAAATGGAAATTGATACTCCTGGTAAAGGAATAATGGCAAAGAAAAATGGTACTGTTACTTTTGTTTCAGATAGTTTAATCAAAGTTGATAATGTAGAATATCCACTAATAAAGATGAAAAAAGATAATGAAGCCAATTCAGATAAATTTTCAATATTACCAACAAGTAAAATGTGGCAAGAACCTGTAGTAAAAGTAGGAGATCAAGTAAAGAAAAAACAACTCTTAGCAAAAGGAATAACACATATTTCATTTCAGGCAAATATGTGGATAGCACTTATATTCATTTTCATCATCGGATTCTGGTGGGGAATTGGAAAAGCCGCTGTATATAAACATATTGCTGAGTATTATCCAAAAAATGTTGGTGCGGTAGGTGGTATGGTAGGACTAATAGGAGGTTTGGGTGGATTTTTTACTCCCATCATTTTAGGTTATTTATTAGATTGGACAGGTATGTGGACAAGTATGTGGATTTATTTATTTGTTATCTCTGTGACCTGCTTGTGGTGGATGCACCGTGTTATTACAAAAATGAGAGATGAAGCCGCACCAGAAACTAAACAAAAAATTGAAAAACCAATAAATCAATAAATATATGAAAAAGGTTGCATTTTCATTAGGGAAAACAACAGCAGTCGCTTTATTTTTGACTGCTTCATTAAACGCTCAAAATAATGAAAGTGAAAAATTTAAACATGAATTTGTTCCTCAAATAATGACGCGAGGAGAATACAGACATGGTTATCAGTCATTAGCAGATACCAATCAAAAACCGGCAGTTTTTATTGGACAAAGAACACGACTCACATACAAACTTACTTCTGAAAAATTTGATGTGGTAATAACAGCACAGGATATAAGAACATGGGGATCAAATCCAAACCTGCCTGTAGACACATCCGGAAAATTGTCATTAGCAGAAGGATATGGGGTTATTAAATTTGATAAAGTTAATAAACTCAAAATAGGAAGACAAATTATTTCTTATGATGAAGATAGGATTTTGGGTTCATTAGATTGGGCATTTCAATCAAGAAGACATGATTTAGTAGTTTTTGAACACAAAAATGACACTTCACTTACTTTTCATGTAGGTGCAGCGTGGAACCAAAATAAAGATTACTTAAATACAACTGTTTATACTGTACCAGGAAATTACAAAACAATGCAATACCTGTGGTTATTTAGAAAAATGAAAAAATTTGATATTAGTGTTTTGTTTCTAAACAATGGCACACAACTAACTAAAACAGATCCTATTACCGGACAAAAAAAATACTATGATGAATTTAGTCAAACTTTTGGATTCAATACCACTATTAAACCAATACAAAAATTGAGTATAAAAGCATTTGCATATTATCAAATGGGTTTTGATGCCACAGCAACCAATGCATCAGGAAACGCAAAAGCCATTAATGCTTATGATGCTTCTTTAGATGTCAACTATAAAATTTTAGAATGGTTTAACTCATCAATTGGCGGAGAGATATTATCAGGTACAAGTCAGGATCCTAAAAAACAAAATCAGTTAAATTCATTTAATCCATTATATGGAACAAACCACAGATTTAATGGCTATATGGATTATTTTTATGTTGGAAATCATTTAAAAAATGTTGGATTAGTAGATGCATACCTTAAACTGAATTTTGGAAAAGGTAACTGGAATGTATTTGTAAATGTACATAACTTTCAAGCCGCCGCAGATATTAAAGATGTAAAAAAATCTACTCCATCACAATTTGTAGCAATGGATAAGCAATTGGGACAAGAAGTGGATGTTACATTCTTGTATAAAATTTCTGAGGGAGTATCAATACAGGCAGGTTATAGTCAAATGTTTGGAACAGAATCTATGGTTGCTTTGAAAGGAGGAAACACTTCTGCGGTAAGTAATTGGGCATATATTATGTTCCATTTCAGACCTGGAGTAATGTTCCCAAGAACTGGATTAAAACAATAAATTTTTTCTGAGCACATTAAATTTTGACTTGTATACTAAAACAACTTTATTTTCCGAAATTTTAAACACAAAGTGCTCAAAGATAATTACATATCAAAAAGTGCACAAAGGACTAAATAAATCTACTAACTCTTGGTGTGCCGACGCACATGACGTGCTGACGATAGATATATCAGCATCCCGGCATTTATCGTCGGGACTTGTGGTCAGTGTCCCGATGCTGACGACATTCGTGTCAGCATGCTGACCATTTATCGTCAGCACACAAAAGTCGTCAGGGTTTTGCATAGCAAAATCGTCAGCAATCAATGTTCAATGCTCAAGTTTAATCAGTTTTGAATTTTACCGTCATTACGAGCGAAGTGAAGCAATCTCATAAGTATTATCCACTTAACAATTACGAGATTGCTTCGGGCTAACGTCCTCGCAATGACGACCAAACTAAACACTCATAACTAAAAACTATTCAAAATCTTTGCGTGAAAATCATTATGTGCTGAATAGTAGTTTTGACATTAAAACATTACTCTGTATTTTTTTTCCACACATAATTTCCATCATCAAAAATTTCTTTTCCGAAAATGGGCACTTCCTTTTTAATTTTTTCAACTATCCATTCTAAAGAATCAAGTGCGGCTTTTCTATGAGGGGAAGAAGATAACACATAAAGGGATAATTGCCCCGCTTCAACAAATCCCAAACTATGATAGATATGTAAGCAGGATAATTGAAATCTTGTAATGGCTTCTTCCTTAATTTCTTCAAATTTTTTATTTGCTAATTCAACGGGTGCCGAATATTCTATCCCTCTTACTTTTTTATCATTTATTATATCTGCTCTTACCTGCCCTAAAAAAATAACATGTGCTCCTATTCCAAGTTTGGTTGCATGTTTAGAAATATCTTTTTCAATAATAGCAGGAATAACAGGACCTTCTACAAAAAAATTTTTACTCATTTTTTTGTTGCAAATGTAGTATTTTTAATAGCAGTGATGTATATGATTTTAATCATTTTATTATCATACATTTATAGCGTATATTTGCAATCATAATTATTTATTAAATCAATTATTATATGTCAACGATTAACAAAAATGACCCCATTAAAAGAGTGGCAGAAAAACTTGCACAAGACGAAGGAATGTCGCCTATGAGTCCGCCTGACTATAAAGATGCTCCTGCTAAGCCCGCAGAAATTCCATTTGATGAACTACCTGTTTCTATTCAAAAATTAGTAAAAGAACATCAGGAGGTTTTAGAACAAATCAACAGTTTCGAAAACGCCATGCAAGAATTTCGCTCATCCAATTATCACTATACTCCTGAATTATCTAAACAATTCAGCAAGTTTTTTGAATACATGGATAAACATATTTTACCTCATCATGAAAAAGAAGAAAAATTTCTTTTTCCGATTCTCGAAAAATATCTTATCAAATCCGGAGAACATAGTAAATATATGTCAAGCGGAAACTATGAAACTTCTGTAGATTTGATGGAAGATGATCATTTAAAATTTTTGCAGGTGGCATCTGTTGTTTTCAATTTATTAGGAATATATGTCAGAATTCCTGATCCTACTTCAAGAGATATCATTGCTGATATTGTTTATTCAAAAAGCATTGAAATGATTGAGTTACTAAAAACGCATATTTATCAGGAAGATACTATCATTTTCCCACAGTGTGCAAAATTTTTCTCATCAGAAGAAATTTCTTTTATTAATTCTAAAATAAAATGATAAAAGATAATTTTGGAAGAATACATGATTATTTGAGAATTTCGGTAATTGATAAATGCAATTTTTCCTGTGTTTATTGTTTGCCTGTAAAAAAACATCATTTTCTGCCTCATCAAAAATTAATGAAGCGAGAAGAAATTTTTGATATTGCAAAGATTTTTGTAGAATTAGGTGTAAAAAAAATTCGTTTGACTGGCGGAGAACCTTTACTTCGGGCAGATATTAAAGAAATTATTGAAGATTTACACACATTGAATATTGAATTAGCCATTACTACCAATGGATATTTTTTGGACAACTATCTGGATACACTTATTAAAAATAATGTTCGGTCTATTAATGTAAGTTTAGACACATTAAATGAACAAAAGTTTGAAGCAATTACCGGGAAAAATGCATTTAAAAAAGTTTATGAAAATATATTATTGCTGCTTAAAAATAATATCCACCCAAAAGTAAATGCAGTATTGATTAACCCAATAAATAATTCCGAAATTATTAAATTTATTGAATGGACAAAAGATTTAAATATCCATTTAAGATTTATAGAATTTATGCCCTTTGATTCCAATAATTGGGATTTTAATAAAATTATTACTTTAGATGATGTATTAAATATACTGAAATCAGAAGGATATTCATTCACTAAACTGAATGATAGTAAAAACAGCACTTCTCGTGCTTACAAAGTAAATGGCTACAAAGGAACATTTGCTATCATTAGCACTATTTCAAATCCTTTTTGTTCTACTTGTAACAGAATGAGATTAACAGCAGATGGTAAACTTAGAAACTGTTTATTTGCACAATCAGAAACAGATTTATTGTCTGCCTACAGACGAGGTGAAGATATTCGTCCAATGATATTAGAAAACATCAAGGGTAAATTTTTTCAAAGAGGTGGATTACCAGATTTCAAAGACAGTTCAATGCTATTAAGTAAATTATCCAGTAGAAAAATGATAGAAATTGGCGGATAAGATATGTACGTTTTATTAATTTTTTTCCATATTATATTTGCTTCTGTTTGGGCAGGCGGCCATTTAGTATTATGTACAACTATTTTACCAAAAGCATTATCTAAAAAAGATTGTAATTTGATTTTAAATTTTGAATCAAATTATGAAAAAATTGGTATTCCTTCTTTAATTGGTCAAATTATTACTGGAACACTGTTATTTTTTATGAGAGCAGATTATCAGTTTTCAATGCTTTTTGACTGGAATAATTTTTTAGGATGGCATTTTATATTAAAACTTATTACTTTAGCAATAACTTTATTATTAGCCCTTCATGCAAGATTCAAAATAATACCTGCCTTACAAAGTTCTACTTTAACTTTACTCGCTATTCACATAATACTTGTTACTCTTTTATCTATATTCTTTATTCTGATAGGGCTAAGTTTAAGATTAAATTTATTTTATTGAAAAAAAACATAGAAATTGATTAACTTCATTTTGTAAGATTTATTATTGATTTACTTTTTTTATTTTCTACAAAAAAATATTTGAAAGATATTTTATCTGAAAATTACCTGTTAATTCTTTTGTTTTAAGGTCATCATTATCTCCTCAAATCTTTCTATGCCTGCTTTCAGATTTTCAATGATGTCGTTTGCCAGTTCATCAGGGTCGGGTAAATTATCAAGGTCGGTTAAACTTTTGTCTTTTATCCAAGTGATGTCAAGTGATGTTTTGTCTCTTGCTATTATTTCATCATAAGTAAATTTTCGCCAGCGTCCTTCAGGATTGGTTTTAGCATTGTAGGTTTCTTTTCGTTTATTGATGTTGGTAGGATTGTAACATTCAATAAAATCTTTCAGGTCTTCAAAGCGCAATGGATTTTTCTTTAATGTAAAATGCATATTGGTTCTGAAATCGTAAAACCAAACTTCTTTTGTTTGTGGATATTTGGATGCCGGTTTGTTGTCAAAAAACAACACATTTGCTTTTACACCCTGTTTGTAAAAAATACCTGTAGGCAAGCGAAGTATAGTGTGCAGGTTGGTTGTTTCGAGAAGTTTCTTGCGGATGATTTCGCCTGCCCCACCTTCAAACAAAACATTGTCGGGCAACACCACTGCGGCTTTTCCGTCTGATTTCAGCATGGTGCGAATGTGCTGTAAAAAATTCAACTGCTTGTTGCTGGTGGTTACCCAAAAATCCTGACGGTTGTAGGTTAAATCTTCGCTGTCCTGTTCGCCTTCTTCATTTGTAAAGGTCATACTGCTTTTTTTTCCAAATGGCGGATTGGCTAATACATAATCTACCCTCAAACCGGTGTCTGCAATTAAAGCATCAGCAGGCGAAATAAAGTTTTCACTTTCAAAATCACCAATGTTATGCAGAAACAAATTCATCAAGCACAACCTTCGTGTACTGGCAACAATTTCGTTACCGTAAAAAGTTTTATGTTTTAGAAATTCTTTTTGTTCGCGGGTGAGTGAATAGTTAGCCGGATTGGCAATAAAATCGTAAGCTGCCAGAAAGAAACCGCCTGTTCCGCAGGCAGGGTCGGCTATGGTTTTCATGGGTTCGGGGCGTACACATTCTACCATCGCACGGATTAAAGGTCTGGGCGTGAAATATTGCCCCGCACCGCTTTTGGTATCTTCGGCGTTTTTTTCCAACAGTCCTTCGTAGATTTGTCCTTTTACATCGGCTCCCATCAGGCTCCATTGCTCTTTGTCAATCATATCGATGAGCTTAAAGAGTTTTGCCGGGTCTTGAATTTTGTTCTGGCTTTTGGTAAAAATTTGTCCCAGTATGCCTTTGGCTTGCGATAGTTCCCGCAAGAGGTTGGTGTAATGGTTTTCCAATTCGGCACCGCGTTTGGCAACCAAACTTTCCCAGTTGTACTCCTTTGGAATAGGGAGTTTACGGTTGTAGGGCGGTTTGCTAAACTCATCTGCCATTTTCAGGAAAAGCAAATAGGTAAGCTGTTCCAGATAGTCGCCATAGCTTACGCCATCGTCTTTGAGAATGGTGCAAAAACTCCATACTTTACTGATGATGCTTGATGTATTGTTGCTTTCGTTGCTCATATTGTTCTGACCTTGATTTATGTGATTATTTTGATTTCTGTGACTTTTTTGATTTTTTGTTTGATTTATCGGGTTTGTTTTTTTCGCGTTCTGCTCTGATGCGTTCGAGTAGTACCGAAGCTGGTTCGTCGTTGGGGTCCTGGGGTACCAATTTGCCCTCGAAGGCTTTTTTCAGAATGCTCTGGCGTAGGGCTTCGGCTTGCTGCAATGCAGCGTTGATGCTTTCTTCCAACTTGTCGCAAACCGACAGGCGTTTTTCAATTTCGGAAACGATGAGGCGTTGCTCTACGAGGGTGGGGGGAATGGGAACTACTAAATTTTCTAAAAAGCTTTTAGGAACACGTCTTTGACCAACGGCACCAGTCATATTGCGTTCTGCTTCTTGACGTGTTCTTTCTTGAACTAAATAATAAAACAGATAAGAATTAAAATATCCATCCATGCACCTTAATACATGAAACTCTGTTGAGCCAAATGCAATTTTATTTTTTAGAGAGTGGACAATCGCAATCTTGCCATTTTCCATACAAGGGGTGATTTTTGCAAAAATGACATCTCCATCGGTCATTGGGGTAAATCCTTTTTTTACTTGACCGTATTTTCTGGTTTCAACAAGATTGATTTTATTGATGACTTCTTCCACATACTTCATCGGTAAAAAGGATACTTCTAAATCATCCGAGATATTTTCAAATGGAAGTTTAGGATTCACCCATGCAATTTCATGAACTCTTTTTAATTTCCACCCCTTAGGCAAATCACCGTTGTCTGAACTTTGATGGTTGTGATGGGTGTGATGCTGTGGGTTTGCTGAATCCTGTTGATCGGAAAAATGGGATGCATCACGGTTGAGACCTTTTGTGAGCTTTCCCTCAAACGCCCATTTCAGTACGGCTTGGCGATAGATTTTGAGTTGCTGCTGTGCCGTCTTTAAACTCTCGATGCCTTTATCCAAACTGCTGAACAACTCTTCTATTTTGGCTACAATACGATGCTGCTCGGCAAGAGGGGGGAGAGGGAATTTATAATTCCATAATAAATCTGGATTAACGTGTGGTATTCCGGTTCCCTTTGCTTTAGTGTTTATTTCTAAATACTTAGAAAGTAGATAATAGTAGGCATAATTTAATACAATACCTAGGAAACTAATCTTTACTAACGTACTACCTAATGCCCCCTTAATTGCTTTTCCAATAAAACCTGCACGAGCACCATCCCAAACCATTAAAAAATCTTCATCCTCGCAAAAAACACATCCTTCGCCATCTGTGTATTCTTCAATAATATTTTTCTCAAATGCTTTTATATTTACATATGGGATATTACATTTTGTAGTTTTTTCATTAGAAATTAATTTAGGCTTTTTGCCCTTCTGATAAATGACAAAATCACCAAGTCTAACTATTTCCCACCCTTTCGGAAATTCTTTTTCTTCGCTCATACTGCTGCTCCTTTTGTCTGAACTGTGATTTGTTTGATTGATTCGACGGTCATGATGTTATGGTAGCTTTGTATAGTAGTGTGGTTATTCGTGTTAATCCTATTCATCACAAAAATCAAAGTTTAGACGGTTTATATTTTTTGTTTTCAAGTTGGTGAAATTTGAGTTTGGTTTCTCCAAAATAGTTGAGCAAGCCAATTTCAAGGTTATATGCTTCGAGATAATTGATGGCTTGTGCCAAATGTACCGGTTCTAATTGGGTAAGTGCTTTTATCTCTACGCTGATTTTATCTTCAACCAAAAAATCTACCCGCCTTGTTCCTACTTGTTTTTCTTTATAAAAAATCGGCATTTCAAATTCACGGGCAAAAGACAGCCCTTGTAATTCCATTTCATATTCAAGCGCCCGTTGATATATCACTTCCTGAAAACCGTTGCCCAATAACTTATGAACTTCCATAGCACAACCTATTATTTTTGCGGTCAATGCTGAATATTTATATTCTTCCTTTATCATATCAATCTTTATCATGTCAATCACATCCATCATTAAAAATCACAGTTCTGACCTATGCTGTCAGTGCTTCGTTCATTTCGTTAATAATGTTTACCATTTCGTCGCCAAAGAGTTGCCACATTTTGCCCCGTCCGCCTTGGGCATCAAATGGGGTGTAATCCAAATCGTCTATATCTAAATGAATACTAATGGCAATATGGTCTTTAATCATTCTAAGCCATTGCATTTGTTCTTCGGTAAAGCGGTTATGTTTTCCTGCATTCTTTTTCAATATCCATTGCTGAAAATTTCGGTCAACCGTTTTATCATAAGTTGTTAGGGTATCATCAATACCAGCCACTTTGCGAATAAGGGAAACCAGTGCCACCAGTTCGTTTTTGGGTTGTCCGCTCACTTTTTCCAGTTGTTCATAAGCACGCCAAACATTCATTGGGGCAAGGGATGGTTTGTCTGCTACCATTTTTTCTACCAAATCTTTTATCATTTTATAGGTGAGTTCACGCCTGCGGTAGGGCTGTGCATAAAAAATCTGTAAAGCAAGCATTTCATCTTTATGGCTTTCCACCCATTCTTTAAATGCAGTTACTGTTTCTATGGACTTGCTTTTATTGTCTTTGTCCCAGCCGGCATGTAACAATTCATCGGGGTTCAAATTGTCAATTTTCTGTTCGTGGGCTCTGCGAAGTTTTTCTATGAATTCATTCATTTCGCCCGTAAATATTTTGGCGGCTTCATTTCGCAGTTGTTTTAATTGTTCAGCAATGGCGGCTTCAATTCGCACCGGGGCTTCGCCACGCATTTTTTCTTTTACTTTTTGTTCAATGGCTTCTATTGTATCGGGGTTGTAGGCATTCAATAAATTTTTTACAACAGCAGAAAGCGGTATGCCACCCGATTTTTCTTCAAATTGTTTTTTCTCTTTTTCGGTAATCTGTTTATCTAATCTTGTTAAACGATTTGCCAACGAGGTAAACAATTCTTCATCTCTTGCGCCCACCGCTATAGCATTCAATAAATCTTTCAAAGGCACACCGGGCTTTTTTTCTAATGGACGGCTGTCGGTTTTCAAACTTTTGGTAACACCAATGGCATCCACAATCACAAAATGGTCTTTGGGCACTTTGGCATTAGGCGAAACTTTTTTCAAATCGTCTAAATTTATCACCCTTGTTCCGCGTCCTTTCATTTGCTCAAAGTAGTTGCGGCTTTTTACATCGCGCATAAAGAGCAAACATTCCAGAGGTTTTACATCGGTTCCGGTAGCAATCATATCCACCGTTACGGCAATGCGTGGGTAATAATCGTTGCGGAATTGTGCCAGCACAGATTTAGGGTCTTCGCTGGCTCTGTAAGTTACTTTCTTACAAAAGTGATTTTCTTCGTTAAATTCTTGCCGTACAATTTGAATAATATCATCAGCGTGGCTGTCGGTTTTAGCAAAAATCAAGGTTTTGGGCACTTCGAAATTTCCATTTTCATCGAAGCGGTCAGGAAACATTTCAGGCAAATGCTCTTTAAAAGTGCGAATCACCAATCGGATTTGATTAGGATTTACAATATCTTTATCCAACTGCTGTGCAGAGTATGTTTCATCTTCATCTTGCAGTTCAAATCTTTTTTTTCGGCTCAACCTTTCACGGTGTTCCACATAGGCACCTTTCCACAGCGTAGCTCCTTGCTTTGTTATTTTTGTATCAATCAAATACACATCGTAACCTACATTCACTCCATCGGCTACTGCCATTTCGTGAGAATATTCAGAAACCACATTTTGATTAAAATAGGCAAATGTGCGGGCATCGGGGGTAGCCGTTAAGCCCACCTGAAAAGCATCAAAATAATCCAGCACCTGCATCCAAAGGTTGTAAATGCTTCGGTGGCATTCGTCAATAAAGATGAAATCGAAGAACTCAATGGGCAATTTCTCGTTGTATTCAACCGGTGGCACTTCTTTGGGCTGCCATTTTTTTTCATTTGGATTTTCTTCTTCGGCACTTTCATCCAAATCTTCTCCTTTCAATACGGCATACAATCTTTGAATGGTGCTAATGTAAACATGGCTATCGTCAGGAATATATCTTGATTTCATCCGATGAACGCCGTAGAGTTCAGAAAACTTCCGGTTATCGTCATTGGGCAGATAACTCATAAATTCCTGTTCTGCCTGTTCGCCAAGGTTTTTGGTATCAACCAAAAAGAGAATGCGTCTTACAACATTGTTGTTGTTATCGTCTTTTAGTTTCAGCAAGCGATATATGGAAGTGATGGCTGTAAAGGTTTTGCCAGAACCGGTAGCCATTTGTATCAATGCTCTCGGTTTGTTTTGTTTGAATGATTTTTCAAGATTTTTAATAGCGTTGATTTGACACTCTCTTAGTCCTTCTTCGGGCAAATCACCTAAATCCTGTAAAGCCGCCCGCAGTGATTTTGTTTTTTTAAGCCAATTTCTTAAAGTTTCGGGGCGGTGAAAAGTAAAAACATTTCTTCCTCTTGGTTTGGGGTCTCTGAAATCTGTAAATGTTGTAACTTCACCTGTGCTCAAATACACAAAAGGCAATTTTTCATTGTCCAGGTATTTAAGTTTTGATGTTGCATACTCTTCGGCCTGATCTTCGTGCACGGTTAGTTTGTGTCCTTCTTCTACTCTTTTTGCTTCAATAATACCCACCGGTTTGCCGTCCACAAATAGCACATAATCAGCAGGGCCGACTTCAGTGCTGTATTCACGAACAGCCACTCCAATACCTGCATTTAAATTAATTTTTGATTTTGACTGCACGAGCCAACCGCAGGCCATTAACTGTCTGTCAATGTTATCTCTTGCTATTTGTTCGGGGTTCTGATTCATCAATAAGGAGATAATTACAATGTTTAATATTTTATTGAGAGAATAATTTCTGTTGCAAAATTAATCAAATATTTTATTTTTTTCATTCCAATTCTCTTCCTTTGTTTAAAAAACTTTTATTCACTAAATGAAAAAAATATTGAATTAAAAGAATTATATGAAATTGTATTAAATATTAACCTTTGTTTTCTATCTGTTTTATTTCTTTGATTTAATGTACTCTTTTGAATGGTGATCCCATCCTTCTGCAACCCTGAATATGTGTAAAACATAAGGGAATAAAGCATCTAAACTTTCTTTAACTCCATTTGACGAACCCGGCAAACATAGAATTAAGGTGTTTTTTATTTTACCGGCAATTCCCCTTGAAAGCATTGCATAAGGTGTTCTTTGTTGTCCATAAGATCGTGCGGCTTCCATAATACCGGGAATTTCTGTATCTAATAAAGGTTTCACTGCTTCGGGAGTAACATCTGTTGGAGAAAGTCCTGTGCCACCTGTTGAAACGATTAAATCAATATCTTTATTTAGTGCATTTTGAATAGTTTGTTGAATCATTTCAATATTGTCGGGAATAATAATATACTCTTCAACCTGAATACCTAATTCATTTAATTTATCTTTGATGATAATCCCAGATTTATCAGATTTTTTTCCTTTTGAAATACTATCAGACATCACAATTACAGATGCTCGTAATTTTCTTGCAACTTTTTCAAACCCTTTGAAGTCGCTTTTTCCACCTGTTTTTTCAAGAAGTTTTATTTCTTTAATAACAATGCTCTGGTCAAGCGGTTTCAACATATCATAAATTGTCAAAGCCACAACAGATGCACCATGAAGTGCTTCCATTTCACAACCAGTTTTGTTGATACTTTTTACCAACAAATGTATAATGATTTGATTTTCTGTAAATGAAAAATTTACATCACACCCATCAATGGGTATAGGATGGCAATGCGGAATAACAGAAGATGTGTTTTTTACGGCTAAAAAACCTGCCGCTTTTGAAATTGGTAAAATGTCTTTTTTAGGTAAATCATTAGATTTTATTTTTTGAATAATTTCAGAAGTTGTTTCAATAATTGCTTCTGCTGTTGCTGTTCTTAGTGTTGAAATTTTTGTGGTTATATCTCTCATAAATATAAATTTTAGTTTGTTAATATCATCCTCCTGCAAAAGGTGGTAAAAAGATGATTTCAGAATATTCTAATTTAGAAAAATCTGTATTGTGATGATTAATATCCTGGTATTTAATGATTTTTTCATTCACTGCAATTTTGATGTCAGGGCTTTGTAATTTTGGATATATGGTATAAATATGATGAATGAGATCTAATAAATGACCAGAAAAATCAATGGTTTCAGAATTTTTACCTGCATAATCCTGAGCAATGCCATAATAACTTATTTTTATTTTTGCCATAATTTATTTATTTGATTGTAAAAATTGTTCAACATCTTCTTTTGTATTGATATTAGCAAAAAATAATTTATACTCTTCTGGAAATTCAACAAACATTGCTTTTGATTGTTGTATAAGATGCTGAAGTTTAAAATCTTTTTTATTTATTTGAGAATATGCAATGGGTAAAATACTCTTAAAATAAATTGCACAAAGAGGTTGAATATTTTCTTTAATTTTGGGAATAATACAATTTACAGATTGAGTGTTTAATATAAGTTTTTCAATAATTTGTTGTGATACAAAAGGACTGTCGCAGGAAACTATCAAATTCATTTCTTCATCAGAATACTCTAACCCACTTACCAGTCCTGCAATGGGACCAATATCTTTTATTTTATCTTTGATTATGGGTAATTTTAAATAATCATAATCATTTGTATTGGCACTGATAATTATTTTTTTTGCAAAAGGAGAAATGTTTTTAATGATAATTTCAATCAAAGGTTGATTTTGGAAAGTGAGTAATCCCTTTGAAATTCCATTTAATCGTGTGGCTTTTCCACCTGCCAGAATGATTGCGTTCATCGGAGTAAATATACATTAACTAATTCATTTTTTCTTTTAGAATTTTCTAATACAATCAATCCATTGGCTTTTGCAGAAGTTATAAGCATGTGAGAATCTTGTTTTTCTGGAATTGTAATCCCATTATTTTCAATGTTAGCAAAAAGAATTCTGCTGCGATTGTCATTGATTAAATAATCATTATTTAATGGTAATTGTAAAACTGGCAAAATCCATTCCTTATTTGTTTGATAACATTTTAATAAATACCTTAAAATGTACCAGTAAAAACAAGTTAATGTTGCTCTTGGATTACCGGGTAATGCAAATATAATTTTACTCGTATCATTATGAACAGCAAAAACAAATGGTTTACCTGGTTTTTGTGCTACTTTATCAAATTTAATTTGAAATCCTAATTTTTGAATAATGGGTTTTGTAAAATCATAATCTCCTACAGAAACACCTCCTGTTGTAATAACAATATCACAAGTATCAGTAGCATTTTTGATTGCTGAAAAAATTTTCTTTTCATCATCAGGAACAATTTCATACTGAACATTTGCATTAAAGTATTTTTTCAGTAAGTTAGCAAGCATAATGCCATTTGATTCAAATTTTTCTCCCGCCTGAATATCTTTGTCATCAATAGATTTTAATTCATTTCCTGTAACTACAATTTTTATTGAAAAAAGTTTATATGTTTTTATTGTTCTGATACCCAATGATGCTAAAACAGCAATATGTTCCGCATCAATTATAGTGCCTCTGGAAAATAACTTTTCACCTCTTGACAATTCTTCACCTGCCTTTCTGATGTTTTGAAAATCTTTTACATTTTCTAAATTAAATCTGACTGTATTTTTTGAAATATCAACATCTGCATATTCTTTCATTATTATACAATTTACAGAAGAAGGCACCATTGCCCCTGTAAAAATTTTATAGGTACCTTCTGCAAATACTTGCTCATCAATATTTAAATTATCACCGGCTTTAATTTCACCCTTAATAATCCATTTTTTATCTTTAATAAAATTTTCTTTACGAATAGCATAACCATCTACTGCAGATTGATTAAACGAAGGAACATCTGTTGGAGAAAAAATATCTTCTGCTAAAATTCTTTTCAAAGAATCAGATACTTTTACTTCTTCAATATTAACTGGTAATAATTGATTAAAAATAATATCACACGCTTCCGATAAACTAACCATAAATTTTACATAATTGGTTGTAAATTTACTAAAGTTTTTACTCTAAAATAATACGACCATCATTGGGTTCATTCAGATTCACTCTTACCTTATACTTTTTATTCATTTTAATAGAATCTTTTGGAAATGGAAAATAATTGTTACAATTCTGATAAACATTTCCATCTAAATTATACTTAAACAACACACCATCTTCATTTTTTGAAGTTTTGCAAAAACCGATTATCTCTCCTTCTGTAAATTTATAATTATGGTAGATATTATAATTTTTACGAATTTCGGGAGTGATAAAAAGTATAACTATAATACATACCAGAACTAAAGCAATTCTGATAAGTTTATTTCTTTCCTTTTTTGCTGTAAAAACTTTCAGTACATTAATAATAACTCCAATAATTGCCGCACAAAGAACAACTGCGTCCGCTAATATAGTTATCAATAATTCTTCATCACTTACAATAGAAAGAATAATCAAAGATATTGTGTTTTCCACTGTTCATTAATTATTTTTCGGATATTTTACCACCCATGGAGAATTAGGACTTCTAAGTGTTCTTCTGTCTCTGTACCAAATAACAAGTTGATAAGGTCTGCCAATATAATGTAATGGTGCTACCAAAAAGTGAACAAGACGAGTAAATGGGAATATGCCAATAATCAGGAATGCTCCAATAATGTGAATTTTTACCACCCATGGTAATGCTAATACTGCCTGAATATCAGGTGATAAAGAAAATATAGACCATAAATAAGGTGTCATAACTGATGCAAACCAAGATGAACCCCATCTGTAACTATAAGCTACCCATAAACCAAAAAATATCTGAACAAGTAAAAGGAGTTCAATAAGAATGTCCATTTTATTAGTAACCACTTTTAAACGAGGTTCAGTTAATCTTCTTACAAAAAGATTTATAAGTCCAATTAAGGCACTAATTCCAAAAATAAATCCAGTAATTTCTAAAATAAGCAATCTTACAGGATGTCCATTCCAAAGAATAATACTTCTTGGGAAAAGGAAAGCAATCAAGTGTCCTAAAAATACTACTAATATTCCCCAGTGAAAAGGTTGAGATCCCCAAAATAATCGTCGTCCTTCTAAAAATTCTGATGATAAAGATGAAACTTTGTAGCCGTACTTTGAATAGCGAAAAATTGTGCCAATTAAAAATGTTGCAAGTGCGGCATAGGGCAAACCAATAAATAAGAAATTGTTAAGTGTATCCATAATTTTGAGTTTTTAGTGGTTAGTTTGTTGTTTTTATGATAGTTTTTCAATATTTAATTCTTCTTCAATGCTGGATAAAAATCCGTTATGTTTACTTTCAATAATCACTTCTTTTGCATTGAATTTCTTTTCAAGGAATAATTTTAGTGCAATTAAGATATTTACATAAATGTCTCTGAATTCTTTCGATTTTTCAATCAATGCTTTTTGATGTTTCAGATAAATTTTACATTTTTGCTCAAATACTTTAGAATCAAAATCAGCAATTATTCTTTTAATAGCAGGATAAACCAGATGGTTAATTAGTTCTTCTTTAAGCAAATTATCTTCCAATACATCTAAAAGCGACAAAACATTTGGTAAATAATCTGCTAATTCATTACCGCAATTCACACCGTATTTATTCATTTCATTATTAAGATTGACTAATAATTCTGCTCGTTTATAGTCATCACCAAATAATATGTATCCAACATCCATTGTAGTGATTGATTGTACTTCAAAAGTTTGAGTAAATATCTCCTCTTGTTCTTTTAACCCTGTTTTTTCAAGGTAATAAAAGAAAACTTTTAAGTAATCATTGATTTCAGAAGCCGATTTTTTATCCAATGAAGCATCAATTCTTTTTATTAATGAAATTGTGTTTTTTTTCAGATTACCATTTGGATATTTCAGTATTTCACTAAATAATTGCAGCATATTTTTAATTTTAAATTCCTCTTACAGGTTTTTCAGTAAATCCAAATCCTACAGAACCTTTTCTGTCTCCGGTATTTTCTAATAATTCCATTGCTTCTTCTCTATGTGCGGCAGGTATTACAAATCTATCATCAAATTTCGCTAAAGATGTTAAGTAATAGATATTTTCGGCAGTTTGAGGAGTATAACCTACTTCTTTCAATACTGCTTCTGCCTTATCTAATGGAATGTCACCTACAGTTTTTGCTCTTCTCCAAATTCTAATTGCAAGAAGTTTTTTCAATTTATCTTTAACTTTGTTTTCATCACCAGCACTAAACAAATTAGCCATGTATTTTAATGGGAATCTTGATTTTTCAATTACTCCAAAAATCTCATCCATACTTGTATCATATTTCCAGTCATCAGGCCATATTTTAGCAATAGGATCTAATTGGTTTTTAAGATGTTCATTAGTAGATTTGCTTAAAGATGCCATTACTGGTAACATTGGTGGAACATAAAACAACATTGGTAAAGTTCTAAATTCAGGGTGAAGAGGCAATGCTAATCCCCATTCTTTAATAAATTTATAGGTTGGAGAGTATTGAGCGGCTTTGATAGTAGAATCTGGTATACCGTTTTCTCTTGCATTTTTTATTACATTTGGATCAAATGGATCTAAAATCATATTTAATTGCATATCTACCAAAGCACTCTCATCAGCACTTGCTACCTTTTCAATCATATCTGCATCGTATAGTACAACACCTAAATATCTGATTCTACCTACACAAGAGTGCATACATGCAGGAGCAAGACCAGCTTCAATTCTTGGAAAACACAAAATACATTTTTCTGATTTTCCTGTGTGCCAGTTATAATAAGATTTTTTATAAGGACATGCCGTTACACACATTCTCCAAGCTCTACATACTTCCTGATTGATAAGAACAACTCCATCTTCACCTCTTTTATAAATTGCTCCAGATGGACATGAAGCAACACAAGCAGGATTCAAACAATGATTACAAATTCTTGGTAAATAAAAGAAAGCCATTTTTTCTAACTGGAACATGGCTTCCTGTTCAGCAGGAGATAAATTTTCTAAATTAGGGTCTTTTCTTGCATAATCGGGTGTTCCACTTAAATCATCATCCCAGTTTGGTCCCATCTTTATATCCATTGGTTCCCCTGTTATCAATGAAATAGGACGAGCAGTAGGTTGATCATTGCCTTCAGGGGCTTCAATTAGATTTAAATATCTGTAGGTAAATGGTTCATAGTAATCATCAATTACAGGTAAATGTGGGTTATGAAATATATTCAATAATCCCTTCTTTTTACCTGCACCTCTCAAATCAATTTTTCCATTTTGTTTTTCCCATCCGCCTTTATATATTCTTTGGTCTTCCCATTTAGTAGGGTATCCAGTTCCTGGTTTTGTTTCAACATTGTTCCACCACATATACTCTGCTCCTTTTCTGTCTGTCCAGATATTTTTACAGGCAATGGAGCAAGTATGACAACCTATACATTTGTCCAAGTGGAAAATCATTGACATTTGTGCTCTTACATTCATAATTTTAGTTTTTAGTATTAATGATGATTACCATATTACTTTTTTCATTTTTCTAACTAGTACATGGGTATCTCTTTGAGGTGCAACGGGTCCCCAGTAATTGAAGTGATAAGAAAATTGTCCGTAGCCCCCACACAAATAATTTGGTTTAAGGTGAATTCTTGTAACACTATTATGCCCACCACCTCTGTAAGGGCGAGATTCTGATTTTGGCACAATAGTTCTTTCAGGAACATGGTATACAATACATACACCTCTCGGAATTCTGGAACTTACAACTGCACGAGTTACATAAACACCATGGTCATTGATTACCTCTACCCAATCATTATCTTTAATACCCATTTCTTCTGCATCTTTTTCATTTACCCAGCATGGCTCTATACCTCTGTTCAATGTTAGCATTCTTAAAGTATCACCATAAGTAGAGTGAATATGCCATTTTCCGTGTGGAGTAAGATAATTTAATACTTTTGCTGAAGGATCATCTTTTAATGTTTCTTTAAGGTCACCATATACTTCAAAATTTGGTTCTGGTTTATAAGTTGGTAAATGTTCACCAAATGCAATATACATTTCATGATCCAAATAAAAATGTTGTCTTCCTGTTAATGTTCTCCATGGCACCAAACGTTCAACATTGTATGTATAAGGAGCGTATGCTCTTCCGTTATTCATAAGTCCTGACCATAATGGTGAAGTATTATACCTTCTTGGTTGTGCCTGTAAATCTTTGTATTGTAGATGTAAATCTTTAGATCCTTCTGCTAAATCTGCTAATACCAATCCGGTTTTTTTCTCCATATTTTTATATGCTCTATAATTCAATTTTCCATTAGTAAGTGTAGATAGATGTAGCACTGCATTAGCTGCCCACTCATCTTCTTTAATAGATGGATAAATTTCTCCATTCCATTCTTCCTTTGGAAAATGATTAGATGTTATCATTTCTTCATAAGCATCATCGGCTTCATATTTTACACCATGAGCACCTAATCCATTGGTTTTGATATTTTTGCCTAATAAGCAGAATTTTTCATAAAGTTTAGTATAATCTCTTTCAACGATGGCTATACTATGAGTTGTTTTACCTGGGATAAAATCACATTCTCCTGAATACCAATCTTTAATACTAGGTTGAGTAATTTCTCCCGGACTATCATGAGATATAGGGGATATCACAACATCTTTGTAAGTACCCTGCATGTGTTTTGCAGCCATTTCAGAAGTGGCTTTTGCGATTAATTTAAATATATCCCAATCGGTTTTTGCTTCCCAAACAGGTGCTACTGCAGCAGAAAGAGGATGTATGAATGAATGAAGGTCTGTTGAATTCAAATCTGCTTTTTCATACCAAGATGCCGCAGGTAAAACAATATCAGAATATAATGCTGAAGAATCCATTCTAAAATTAAGGTCTACTACCAAATCCATTTTTCCTTCAGGTGCAATATCTCTCCATGTTACTTCTTCTGTTTTCACCTCATTATCTTTAGTAATAGAATTATGATGGGTACCTAAATAATGTTTAAGTGCATATTCATGACCCTTCATACTACCTACAATAGCATTTCCTCTCCAAATAAACCACACTCTTGGCCAATTTTCTGGAGCTTCTGGATCAGCCACTGCATATTTTAATTGCTTAGATTTTAATTTTTCAGAAACATATTTAATAATCTCTTCATTTGTTTTTGCTCCGCCTTTTTCTACAGCTTCTTTTCCCAATTGAATTGGGTTTTCATTAAACTGTGGGTAATAGGGCATCCATCCATTTCTTACTGCTTTATATATCATGTCAGCAGTATGCTTTTGAGATAAAGCATTTTTAGGAACAGTGTGGTATCTTGTATGATTACCATCATAACGATATTGAGAAGTATTGATATAATGCCATAGTGGAGCTTGCTGTAAACGAACAGCATTCACCCAGTCACGGGCAAAGGCAATAGTTCCCCAAGAATCGGATGGTGCTAATTTTTCTTGCCCTACATAGTGGTTAAGGCCTCCACCATTTACACCTACACATCCACAAAGCATCAGAGCCATTGCTCCTGCTCTGTAAATTAAGTTTTGATGATACCAGTGGTTAATACCTGCACCAATTATTATCATACATTTACCGTGAGTAATATCTGCTGTTTTTGCCCATTCTCTTGCAAAAGAGATAACAGTTTTTGCATCAATTCCTGTAATCATTTCTTGCCAAGCAGGTGTATATGATTGTACGGGATCATTATAGTCAGATGGATATTCACCTGATAATCCTCTTGAAACACCATATTGAGCAAATGTCAAATCATAAACAGTAGTAACTGGAATTTTTTTACCATCTACTGTTGCAACATATTTTACAGGAACACCTCTTTTATGTTGTTTGTCAAATGCGAAGTCGGTTATTTCTACCTGTAAAACTTCATCTTTGTTATCTAAGAATGTTAAAAGCGGATCGTAACTTTTATCTGTTACACCACATTCAAGTTTCATATTCCATTTTCCACCTTCTTTTGCCCAACGGAAACCAACGCTACCTTTTGGAACAACAAATTCACCTGTTTTTGAATCAATATTCAAAAATTGCCAATCTCCGTTTTCAATATTCTTAAATTTATCTATTCTGTTTGCTCTTAATAATCTTCCAGGTTTAAATACTCCATTTTCATTTACTAATTCTACTAAGTATGGAGAATCTGTATATTGTTTAATATATTTAATAAAATATTCACTTGGATTTTCATAATGAAATTCTTTTAGAATCACATGTGTAGCGGCCATCCAGAAAGCGCCGTCAGTACCTGCATGGAGAGGTATCCATTGATCAGCATATTTACAAACCTGACTAAAATCTGGTGAAAATACAACTGCTTTTGTTCCATTATGTCTGGATTCAGCAAAAAAGTGACAATCGGGAGTACGGGTCATATTCAAACATGCACCCATATCTGCAATCATTTTAGCATTATACCAATCAGCACTTTCACAAACATCAGTTTGCTCTCCCCATATTTCTGGGAATGCAGGTGGCAAGTCGCAATACCAGTCATAAAAACTTAAATTCATACCACCAAAAAGCTGAAGGAATCGTCCTCCTGCTGCATAACTTAACATGGACATAGCGGGAATTGGTGAAAATCCGGCTACTCTATCTGGTCCATATTTTTTGGCAGTATAGATATTTGCTGCCGCAATAAGTTCTAAAGCTTCATCCCAACTAACTCTTCTAAAACCTCCTTTTCCTCTTGCCTTTTGATATCTTTTTCTTTTTGTTTCATCCTTTTGAATATTTTCCCATGCAGTATAAGCATCTCCTGTTTTTTTCTTTTCTTCTCTAAAAAGGTCTAATAATGCACCGCGCATTAAAGGATATTTAATTCTTAATGGGCTGTACAAGTACCAAGAATATGAAATACCTCTTTGACAACCTCTTGGTTCATAAGGAGGGATTGTGCTTTCTAATAATGGGTAATCTAATTGCTGTGTTTCCCACACAACAATACCATCTTTTACATGTATTTGCCATGAACACCCGCCGGTACAATTAACACCGTGAGTACTTCTGACAATTTTGTCATGCTGAAATCTGTTTCTATAAAATTCTTCCCATTTTCTTGTTTCTGGTGAAATTATGTCTCTAATCCATGTCATAATTTTTAATTTTAAGGTTATTTTTTAGTAACTTTTTATTTGTCTTGAATAAATAGAATCATTAACTGTTTTCTTTTTTCTATTATACCAAATCATAGAAAAGATAGTAAGTAAAATGGCTATTCCAATTAACCCTCCCCAAGTTAATAAACCAGAATAGTTATATGGATTTACTTGAGATGATTCATCTGAAACTTTTCTGAGAAAATTTGTAATATCCGCAGCTTCTTCATCTGTAAGAGGATGTTTTTCAAAAGCATTTTTCATAGCTGGAAATGGTAAACCACTTAATACCCCTTTTATTCCTTCATCACCTATACGAGCATAAACATCAGTGAGGTCTTTTGCTAAACTACCTCCACCTGTTACATCATAAGAATTTACATTATGGCAGGAAATACAAGTGGGTCCCCCATTTGCAAAACGAACTCTACCATCAAAAAGTTTTGCTCCATTTTCTGCTGATTTAATAAAAGCATTTTTATCAGAAATTTCAGGTGCAGCAGGTTTTTCTGGTTCAGCAGGTTTTTCCTGTGCTGTTGCTGATGTACTATTTTCTTCTATATATTTTAATATAGCATCAATCTGCGCATCATCAACATTTTGGTCTGGCATTACTGTTTGTCCAAACTCATTGAAAATAGCCACAGCATCCTTGTCGCCGCTTTTTACAAGAGATTGAGATGATTTTACAAATTTATGAATCCATTCTTTTGAACGTCTTTGTGTAACGCCGCTAAGGTCTGGTCCTACTAATCTTGCACCTAATTTATGGCACATACCGCAATTTTGTTTGAATATAGCGGCTCCATCTTGTGCAAGGAGTGATGTTCCAAGCCCAAAAACGATAATTGAAGAGGTTGCAAATTTTCTTAGCATATACTTTATTTTTAGGTTTTTAATTTTTTGCAAAGTTAGCATACAGAGTACCCTTTATGGTATGACAAAAATCAGTTTTGTGTATGATTTTTCTCATAAATTTATTTTTATTTATTGAGCATAAGTAGTTTTGGCCTTATCCCACCATGTTCCGCCAGAGTTCCCTCTGTCAAATCTTTCACCGCTACGTAAGAAATAATGTTTCCAGTTTAAATAAGTTGCAATAACATAAAAGATAATTGCACCCCAAAAGAATGGAGCTGGAGAACCATAACTTTTAATACATGAACCAATTAAGGAATTAAAAATAAAAGGGCCAAAAGCAGCAATAGCGGCAGTAAAACCAATTACCCCCGATGCTTTTCTTGCATTAAATGCAAAAGCGATTGGGAATTGTCTAAATGTAGAGGCATTGCCAATACCAGTGAAGAAAAATAAAGCAAGCATAATTGTAACAAAGATATTAAACTGATCTAATGAAGCAGGATTCAATGCACCGCTAAAAATTAATAATACAGAGCAAATAATTAATCCTAATCCTGAAATTAGAGTAAATAAAGAACCTCCCCATTTATCAGAAGGGGAACCAAAAACTACTCTTAAAACGGAACCAATAAGTGGCCCATAAAATGCGTATTTCAAAGGATCAGGTGCATCGGGAAATTTACCATACAATTCTTTAATCATCATTGGAAAAGCGGCTGATAGTCCTGCAAAAGAACCGAAGGTCATGACATAAATGATTGTACAATACCATGTATGTTTATCATTAAATATATCTAATTGTTCTTTAAAACTGGCTTTTACAGGGACGCTTTTAAGCATAAACCATGCTACTATACCAACTACAATTAAAACCGGCACATACCAAAATGCTGCATTTTGCAACCATATTTGTTTTACAGTTTCACCTTTATGAAATTCCTGTGGTCCGCCAATTAAACTTCCAAATACAGCACTTCCAATTATTATTGGAGTAACAAATTGTGTCAGAGATACCCCAAAATTTCCAATACCTGCTTGAATACCTAATGCTACACCCTGTAATCTTTTAGGAAAAAATAAACTTGTTGAAGGCATATAAGATGAAAAATCACCACCACCTAATCCACATAAAAATGAAATAGTTAAAAATTCTGCAAAAGATGTAGTCGGATCATTGATAGCTTTTACAAGCCACAACATTGGTATCAATTTTAAAAAGATAGTTGTAGTAATAACATGTCTGGTGCCAAAAATTGGAATTAAAAATGTATTGATAATCCTTAATATCCCAGCAGATAAGCCAGGTATAGCGGCTAACCAAAATAATTCCATTTGAGAAAATTTAAAACCAATTCCTGGTAACCTTACTACAACGGCACTAACAACAAACCATGTTGCAAAAGAAAATGTCAAAGCAATAGTAGTAATTATGAGCGTTTTCCATGCTCTTTGTTTACCCTCTTTTTCCCAAAAATCTGGATTTTCGGGCTCCCATTTTGATAACCATGTTGATGACATAAAATTTTTTTTGTGGTTAAATATGGGCACAAAGTAATGGACTAAGCAAACGATAATAAATGATTTATATCATAAATGATAAAAAAAATTAAAAATTTTTATTTTTATTGAAAAGTGGTTTATTTGGGAAAAATTAAAAATATACATTGATAAAAAAGATAAATTACTATACAAAAACTAAGGAAAGGATTGTATTAATTTTTTGATTAAAATATGTCCATTTGATTTAATGAATTACATTGATATATTCTTCTTTAATCTTACAGTGAATTATTTTTCCAATAAATATATTTAATTTTTTTAAGTTATATATTGAAATTTGCATTTTTAATTTATATTTTGTTTCACATGCTTCAAGTAGAACTAATGCGTCTTTTTCTTTATACAATATTTCATTGACAATTGCTACAAATCTATTTTGAGTTTCTTTATTTAAATCTTCATCTTTAATCACTCTGATGTTTTCAGGTTTTACTCCGATTTTTAATTTTTTTTCATTACAATTTATATTTGATAAAACAAAATACATTTGAAGTTCTTCACAATAGAACTGATGATCCAAATTGGTTTTAATCAAATTTAAAAAATTACTTATACCTAATAAATATGCTATATTTTCAGGAAGTGATGAATGATAAATGTTTTGTTTTGTTTGAGTTATAATTTTACCATTGTCCAAAATATGTAAATTGTCTGCAAGCAAAAAAGCACTGTCTTTATGATGTGTAGACATTAACACCGTTAAATGATACTCTTTTTGAATTTGTTTTAATAATAAACAAAAATCTTCCTGCATAGATTCGTGTAATGATGATGTTGGTTCATCAAGAAGTAAAATAGGTTTTCTTAAAATCAGTGATCTTGCTAATGCCACTCTTTGCTGTTCGCCGCCACTCAAATTCACAACACTTCTATTAAGAATATGCTGAATATTTAAATGATATGCTACTTCTTCTACTTTCAACTTTATTTCATGTTCTATAAATAGTTTACTTAATCTTAATCCAAAAGCGATATTTTCAAAAACATTTTTATGTGGAAAAAGGGCGTTATCTTGAGGAAGATAGGAAAGATTTCTTTTATCAGGAGGAAGATGGGTTGATAATTTATCGTGAAGAAAAATCTCTCCTTCAAATGGATTGATAAGTCCTGCAATAGTTTCAAGTATTAAGGTTTTTCCGCTACCACTGGGACCAAGTAAAACATTAAAATTTCCTTTATCAACTTTTAAAGAAATTTGATTTAATGAAAACTTTCCAGCACGAATACAGATATTACGAAGTTCAATCATTATTTTTTGTTTGAAGCAAAACTCTTGTTATTACCAACAATGAAATGCTTATTGTAAATAATATCAGAATAAGAATAACAGTTCCTTTTATATCTGCAGAAGATAGTTTCATATAAATAGCAGTTGGTAATGTTTCTGTTTTCATAGCCATAGTTCCTGCAATTGTAATAGTTGCACCAAATTCACCAATGGCTTTAGCCCATGTAAGAATGATAGAAGAAAGTAATCCTTTTTTCGACAACGGTAATGATACTTTAAAAAAAGTTTGAATAGCATTAGCACCTAATGTTCGGGCTATGTTCTCATAACGGGAAGGAATCTCATCAAATACTGCTTTCATCAGACGGGTGCAAATACCTAATACTGAAAAAAATTGTGCAAGAACAATCCCCCAAAAAGTATAAACTACATCTATAATATTTTCACGAATAAAAAGTCCTGCTGGTGTTGTAAAAAATATCAAAAGCATAGCTCCTAATGCGGCAGGTGAAACAATCATTGGTAGTTCTAAAATTACATCTACAAAAGGTTTTAATTTAAAAGTATATCTGCTCAATGCATAAGCAGAAGGAACAGCAATAAAAATTACTAAAAATGTAGCAATGCTTGCAGATAAAACACTAATCCATATTGCGTAAAACACACGATTGTCAGAAAGCACTTTTTTAAATTCGTTTATTTCAAAAAAATAAAAAACAGATATTATAAGTATTAAGTAAGTAAATAAAATACTAACTGCTGAAAAAATTGTATACCGTTTTAAACTTATCATTTTGTAATCCACGATTTAGGAACAATATATTCTCCACCTAAAGGTTTTTTATCACCGATATATTTTTCTGTTTCTTCAAGAGTTGTAAAGTATTTATATTTTTTAAACACTGATTTTCCTTTTGGGCCTGTAACATAATCAATAAATTGTAATGCTAATTTTTTATTTTTTGCATAAACAGCAACTGCAATAGGAATATACCCAATGCGAATTATTTCATCTTTTTTTAATGGAACTGATTCTATCAATTCAGGATTCCAGTGTTGAAAAACTTCCCAACCAATGACAGCATCAACTGTTTTAAGTGCAATGGCTGCAGCTGTTTTATCACAACTTTCAGTATAATTTACAAGATTTTTCTGAAATTGTTTTTTCTCTTCCGTATTTAAATTCTTTTCTACGATTTCTACTGCGTAAGCACCCACACACACGCCTTCCGGATTAGCAATAGCCACTTTAATACCCGGCTTACAAAGATCTTTAAGTGATTTTATGTTTTTGGGATTACCTTTTTGCACATTGATAGCATTAACCAGATATACTACCTTTTTTTCTGTTTCAGGGAAAACTAATTTTTCTCGTTTGGCTATTTCCATATAATCAGATGAACCGGGAAAATAAATATCGCCTTTACCAGTAAGTTTCATTTGCGACATGACATAGCCCGAACCGCCAAAAATGACTTCTACCTTTATGCCGGTTTCAATTTGAAATTGCTTTACAATTTCTTCAACAGGCGGTTTAGATGCGGCTCCGGCATAAACAATTATTGATTTATTTTTTTGTTGTGCGGTTAATACAATAGAATGAATTAATGCACAAATGACTATATACCATTTTATTTTTTGATTCATATAAAACTTCATTTTTGTAAACTTATTAAATTATATTTTTACTACCACTACCTACTGATATAAGATATTATGTTACTATTCGGGTGATTCAAAATGATTAGAAAGATACATTTCACGCAAAGTCCGCAAAGAATTTTAATAGTTTTTAATTATGAGTGTTTAATGCCGACGCTCGCGGTCGGCATGCTGACATTTATCGTCAGCATTTTTAGTTGTATTTTAGTAACTCAAAACTAATTAATCTTAGCATTCTCTGCATGAAACATATCTATACTGAATAGTAACAGATATTTATATATTTTCATTATGTTCAATAAGGAATAATGTTATTTAAAAATCAAAAATTTAATTTTTTTGATTTTAATTTAATATATTTTTCTATTTCTTTTTCTAATCTTCTAAATTCTTTGATAACTCTTTCCCCTTCATCAGTAAGTTCAGATCTACTTCCTTTTTTACCTCCTAATATCTTTCTCACCAGTTCAGTTTTTGCTTGTTTGTTCATATCTTCAACCAACTGCCATGCTTGTCTATATGACATTTTCATTTCCTTTGCTGCATTTGTAATTGACCCCGTTTCTTTAATTTTTTCCAGCAATAACACTCTGCCTGTTCCTAAAAAAGAACCATTTGTTTCATCAATCCAAATTCGTATTCGAATTTTATATTTTTTATTTTTACCCATCACTATGCATAAAAAAACATGGTGCAAATATACATTTTAGTTTTTATCTTAATAAATGACTAATATCATTATTTTAATTGCATAGAATAAGGTCTAAATTACATCTTATACCAAAGTTACTCTAAAATCCGAAAAAAAATAATATATTTTTAATCACAAAGAACACTAAGATTTTTACACAAAGAATACCAAGAGTTAGTAGATTTATTAAGTCCTTTGTGCATTTTGTGATAAGTAATTATCCTTGAGCACTTAGTGTTTAAAATTTCGGAAAATAAAATTGTTTGGGTATAATAAATAATTCTTTCAAAGAAAACCTAATAATCAATATTTAGAACTTAACTTATTCAACCCACGATTGATAATACTTTCCATCATCTACTTGAAGAGCATTTTCAGTAATCATTAAAGGACGGAAGGTATCTATCATTACTGCTAATTCCTTAGTTTCTTTTTGCCCTATACTTCTTTCCATTGCTCCTGGTGCTGGGCCGTGTGGAATACCTTTTGGATGAAGTGTGATATGACCTTGCTTGATATTGTTTCTACTCATAAAATCTCCATCAACATAATACAATACTTCATCGCTATCTATATTGGAATGATTGTAAGGTGCTGGAATTGCTTGCGGATGGAAATCATACAATCTTGGAACAAAAGAACAAACTACCAAAGCAGATGTTTCAAAAGTTTGATGAATAGGAGGTGGCATGTGCACTCTACCTACTATTGGTTCAAAATTAAAAATTGAAAATCCCCAGGGATAATTGTAACCATCCCATCCAACTACATCAAATGGATGAGTAGCATACACAATTTCAAATATCTCGTTTTGCTTTTTTACTTTAATTAAAAAGTCGCCTTTCTCATCAACGGGATTTAAGTTTTGTGGAAGTTTATAATCTCTTTCACAGAATGGAGAGTGTTCTAATAATTGACCTACAGAGTTTTTGTATCTTTTTGGAGTATAAATTGGTTGATAACTTTCTAAATATAAGATTCTGTTTTCCGAAGTTTCAAAATGAATTTGATAAATCATTCCTCTTGGAATAATTAAATAATCGCCGTATTCAAAAGGAATTTCTCCCATAAATGTTTTTAAAACGCCTTTACCTTTATGGATAAACAAAAGTTCATCAGCATCTGCATTCTTGTAAAAATAATCAGTAACTGATTTTTTGGGAGCCGCTACTCCAATAATACAATCATTATTAAGCATTAAAGGTGTTCTACTTTCAAGATAATCATCTTTTGGTGCCACCTGAAATGTAGATAACAAAAGCGGTTTGATATTATTGGAAATAGCAATTTTTGGAACAATAGAATAGGATTTTAAAATTTGTTTTATCTGTGTGGGTCTGTGAATATGATACAATAAAGAAGACATACCTGAAAAACCTTCGGTACCAAATAATTGTTCGTAATAATACTTTCCTGCAGGTGATTTGAAAACAGTGTGTCTTTTTGCAGGTATATTTCCTAGCTTATGATAGATTGGCATAATTTTTTTGTGCAAATTTAAACAATTGTATTTGATTGATAAGCATAAATAAATATGATTTTTGTCATAAAATTTGTATCGAAATTCAGATTAGAAATTATTCAGATAATATTTAGAAAACTATTTTTGAATATCTTTCCATCTAACTACTTCTACTCCAAACTTTTTAAGAAATTCTACACCTTCTTCTGTTCCTATACCTTTGTATTCAGCATAACTATTTTTGTAAATGACTTTTTTAATACCTATACTGAATATTACTCTGGCACAGGCAATACAAGGTGCAAGTGTAACATAAAGGGTAGCCCCATTCATATCTACTTTATTTTTTGCGGCATATAAAATAGCATTTTGTTCAGCGTGAAGTGCTAATGAACAACTTCCTTTACTATCACGGGGACAACCAGTTTCTGGCCATTCTTCATCACAATTATGTGTTCCTGCCGGCGGTCCATTGTATCCTAATGATATTATTCTTGTATCTTTTGTCAAAACTGCACCCACTTTCATTTTTACACAATGAGAGCGAAGTGCTAATTGTTCTGCAAGGTTCATATAAATTTCATCAAAACTTGGTCTGTGCATTTTTTTGATGGCAAAGATAGTTTATTTATATTTTGTTTGTAAAATTGAAAAGTATATTGTAATTTCGTGCAGAAACATTAAAATGTAAAATATGTTTGGAAAAGATAATAAATTAATACATCATCATTTAGTTAATATAATACAACATCATACTGTTATTAATGGTGATGTAGAATGTAATGGTGATTTAAGATTAGATGGAATCATTAATGGAAATCTCAAAATATCAGGCAGATTGGTAATGGGTGCAGAAGCCAAAATTGAAGGTGCTGTAGAATGCGAAAATGCTGAAATTTCTGGTAAAATAAAAGGTGATTTAAAAGTAAAAGGCACCTTGCATTTGAAAAAAAATTGTTTTGTAGAAGGAGATATATATACTAAAAAATTAGTAGTAGAATCTGATGCTGTATTTAATGGCAAATGTTTTATGAATACAACAGATATTGATAAAAAACAAGTTGCAGAAAAAACAAAAGTAGCATCATTGTGAATAATTATATTAAATATACTCAAATAGGATTTCAAATGGCTATAGTGATTACACTTGGTGCATTTGGTGGAAAAAAGTTAGATGAATACTTTAAACTCAATACTCCTGTATTTACTATTATTTTGTCTTTACTTTCAATAGCGGCTGCATTATATTTAGCACTAAAAGATTTTATTTTTCCTAAAAAAGATAAAGATGATTGAAAAATTTTTGAAAAACATGACAATAATTGGAATAATTTTATTCATCATTTTTTTTGCTTATGTAAGTAGTTTTTTTTCGCCTGGATCTTTCAGAGAATATGATAAACCAACATTGATATTTTTAATTAGTATGTATGTTGCGTTTTACATTATACATTATTTTTTAGAAAACAGATTAACTGCAGAACAATTAGCAGGAAAGGATTTAGTGTTTTTGAGTTTAAAGTTTTTAATACAGATATTTTATGCAGCAATTAAGGCATACACAATAGCAGATATGAGGGATAAAAAGGACTTTTTAATTCATTTTTTAATATACGCAGTATTATTTTTCATACTTGATACTATCATTTATTATCAAATGATTAAAAAAAATGGATAATCCAATAGATAAAGATAAAACAACTGAAACACCTGGACTTATTGATTTTCCTCATCATATAGGAAGTGCTCCTATTATTAAAAATGATCCTGCTCTCATTAAGAGTAAATCAATGAGTGCAATGATTGAGCAAACAAATGCTCAATGGCAACAAATTCAACAACAACTTGAGTTATTAAAACAACAGGCAGAAAAACTAAAAAAACGAATTGAATTTTCTGAAAGAATTTATAATGCTCAAATGAGTTTTGAACCAGTCATCGGACATATTTATTATTTATATCATAATCACAAAACTAATAATGATGTTTTAATGATGGTTCATCCTGATGAATGGAGAAGTATGCCTGAACATTTAGAATTTTTAGGTGGAGTGAAATTATTAGCAGATCATACATGGGAGTTAGTTTAGTTGTTAGTTTTAAGTGCCGACGCTGTCAGTCGGCATTCTGATATTCATCGTCAGCATTTTGAGTTTATCAATGCTCAATGTTCAATGTGCCGACGCTGTAGGTCGGCATGCTGACCGTTAGCGTCAGCATTTCATTCTTCACTATTCACTTTTCTCTTTTTACTCTTTAATAATTTTTTGACAATACTTTTTATCACTATCAAAATAAATGGTGAGAAAATAAATTCCTTTTGAAAATTTATCTAAACTGATTTCAACGGATATATCATTACAATTTTTATCAATTATTTTTTCTCCTAACAAATTATAAATTTCAATTTTATTAATTTGAAAATATGAAGTAACAAATAATTTGTCTGAAAATGGATTAGGATAAACTTTGATGTTATTTGAATGATCAAATTTTTCCACATCTGTGAATGCACCACAAAAATCAGGTATTCCCCAACCGATAGAATTATTTGGAGATGATGAATTACTGCTATATTGTTTGATGAGATTAAGCAATTGAATATTTGTGAGATTTGGTTTTGCCTGCCATAAACATGCTGCCGCACCCGCAATTATTGGACTTGCAAATGAAGTTCCATTTCCATTAAAAACAAAACCGCCTGGTGAAGCAATAGTTGCATTAACGCCCATTGCACATACATCAGGTTTAATTCTTCCATCTGATGTAGGCCCGTGACTGCTGAAACTCCCAACAACTCCATTTACATCTACTGCACCGACAGTGCATACACTATCAGCATCTGCTGGAGTTGAAATATAATACCACGAACTGCTACCTTCATTACCTGCTGAAACAGTTACAAATATCCCTTTTCTTGCAGCCATTCTTGCAGCAATTGCAATAGGTGTTGTTTTGCCATTCATCATACTATATGTATGATTGTATGTGCTGTTATCAAAAGTTGTGTAACCAAGTGATGTGTTGATTACATCTGCACCTGCACTATCTGCAAACTCTGCGGCTCTAATCCAGTAATATTCTTCAACTGGCGATTCTGAACTGACATCTTCTGAACGCAGCAACCAGTAGGATGCTTTTGGAGCAGTACCTATCATATTTCCATTTGACAATGCCGCCATAGTTGATAATACATAAGCCCCGTGTGAATCATCTTCATAAACCATTGTGTCGCCTGTAACAAAATCTCTTGTGCCTAATAATCTGCCTTGTTGAAATAAACTATCAAACACTGGATTATTCTGAACATTATAAAATCCATCATCAATAACTGCAATAATCATACCTTCGCCTCTATATCCTGCATTGTGTAAGCATTCCAAATTTATCTGATGAATTTGATCATAACTATTTCCATAATTGTAAGAATAGGTCTTAGCTGAAGGTTGATTAAAAATTTGTTGAGATGAATCAATTGGATTTATATGAACCGAAAAATTAAGTGGTTGAACTGATTGAACATAAGTATAAGATTGAATGACTGTAAGTGCAGTAGTGTTGGTAGTTTGAACAATAACTCCATTTAACCATTTAATACGATGTAAAACATTTACCCCAGTTAAACTATTTATTTGATTAACATAAGAAGGAGTTACAGGAAGGTCAGAATAATCAATTGGAATAGATTGATTGATTCTGCGTTGAATAGCTTTTGGAGAGAGAAATGCAGAAGGGTTAGAGATAGAATATCCATTATTGTTTTTATTTTTGAATGCAATAAAATATCTGTTTGTTTGACTATAAAAATTTTGTATGTAAAAAGAAATAAAAATTAAAATGAATAAATTTTTCATAAAAAATATTTGCTCAAAGATAGGGAAAATTTGAGTAGAAGTGAATAGTGAATAGTGAAAAACGAAAAGTGAAAAACGAAAAGTGAAAAACAAAAAAATTTAGAGTACTATTGAATAATACCTTTTGCTATATTAGTTTTTAGTTCAATGAGCAAATTTTTCTTTCTTTCATTTAGAATGGCTTGTTTTATTTTTTCCTGCTCATAAGCTATTGGTGAATATTCATCTTTAACTTTTATATCTTTAATAACAAGGTAATAATAATTTTCACCATCTTTCCATTCCATTATTTTTCCTTTATTTAATCTGTTTATGTCATAATTTTTTAATGCAGGAATTTCTTTTGTTACATCATCCCATTTTAACCATAAACTATCTTCAATAAAATAACTCATTGCTCTTTCAATAATAAAAGTTGTGAGTTTGTTTTTATCCTTTGATTTTAAAAGTAGTTGCTTAAACTCATTGATTTCTTTATCATTATCTTTTAATTTGACATAAAAAATTTGCAAGATATTATTTGAAAGTTTAAAAGCACTTTTATTTTTCTGATAATATTCTACAACTTCTTGATATGAAACCGAAGTGTCTAAATTTTCTTTTAAATAATTTTGAATGTATTTGGTAATATAATACTGCTTTTTGCTTTTGCTTATGATTTGTTCTAACTCCTCTTCATCAATACTGATATTATTTTTGGCTTCTTCATATAATGCTTGTTCCAGTTTCCATTCCTGTATATATTTTTCCACAATAAAAGCACTATCTTTTTTATTGACATTTTGAATAATACTATTTAATTCATCTGATGCTAAACATTCCTTTTTATATTGAGCAATACATTTTTTTTCTTTTTTTTGTGAGATAGAAAAATTATCACATCCCTCAATTCCAAGGAATAAAGCAAATAAAAAACTTATTTTGTATATATGAAATTTAAGACGCAAATTTTACACGCCTTTTTTGCCTGCAAGAACTTCATCAATCATTCCGTATTCTTTAGATTCTTCTGCTGTCATCCAATAATCTCTGTCTGCATCTTTCCAAATTTTTTCATAAGGTTGTCCTGAATGATAAGCAATGATTTCGTATAATTCTTTTTTCAGTTTTTGAATTTCGCGGGCAGTGATTTCAATATCAGATGCCTGACCTTCTGCTCCACCTAATGGCTGATGAATCATTATACGAGAGTGTTTAAGTGCGGCTCTTTTGCCTTTTGTGCCTGCACATTGAAGCACTGCTCCCATACTTGCAGCAATACCCGTGCATACAGTAGAAATATCTGGCTTTACAAACTGCATTGTGTCATAAATGCCCAAGCCCGCATATACAGATCCGCCAGGGCTATTGATGTAAATAGTGATATCTTTTTTGGCGTCTACAGATTCTAAAAACAACAATTGTGCTTCTACGATATTGGCTACTTGATCATCAATACCAGTGCCTAAAAAGATAATTCTGTCCATCATCAATCTTGAAAACACATCCATTTGTGCTACATTTAATTGACGCTCCTCAATAATATATGGCGTCATAGAAGCATTAAAACGAGATTGATAACGATGTAAATTTAAACTGCTGATGCCTCTGTGTTTAACTGCATATTTGTAAAATTCATCTTTTTTAAACATAAAAAATTTTTGTGGGCAAACATAATCATAATGTTTGTATGCAACAATAGATTTTTAAATTATTGTTTTTATATCCAAAAATTTTTATTGACTGATTTTCAAATAAAAATTTTAGTATATTCGCCGCCTTAAAATTGATTTATGAGCGTTTTAGAAAGTATTAGAAAAAGAACAGGATTATTAGTAGGATTAACAGGTTTAGCTTTGCTAATCTTTATTTTAGAAGCATTATTAGGTTCTGGCAGAAGTATTTTTACTTCAGAAGAAAGAACCGTTGGTGTAATCAACGGCGATAAAATTGATTATCTGGATTTTCAAAATCTCGTCAATCAGCAAATTAATAACATTATGCAAATGAATCCAAACGCCAACATTGACGAGAATATGAAAAAAAATATCATTGAAAATGTTTGGACACAACTTATTAATGAAAAAGTAATTTATCCTCAATATCAAAAAGCTGGTATTGGTGTTAGCGATGAAGAATTATTTTATTTAATGCTTGTAGAACCACATCAACTTATTTTGCAACAACTCACAGATCAAAAAACTGGTAAAATTTATGAAGGTTTTGCTAATCCTGATGGTTCATTAGATACAAGAAAATTACAAATGTGGGTAAATCAAATGAATCCTGATCAGGAAAGATTCTGGAAAAGTTTAGAAAAAGCTATTACTGATTACAGAAAAGCCGAAAAATATTCTGCTTTGATTAAAAAATCTTTATATACACCTAAATTTTGGGCAGAAATTGTCAATAAAGAAACTAATAATAAAATGGATGTAACTTTTGCAATAAAAAAATACGATGCCATAAAAGATAATGAAGTTTCTTATACAGACAGCGATTTAGAAAAATATTACAATGCTCATTCTTATGAGTTTTACAATCCTATCACTACTCGCGTAGTAGAATATGTAAGCTTTGATGTTATTCCAACTGAAGAAGATGTAAAAGCCATTGAAAAGGAAATGAAAGATATTGCTGAAAAATTCAAACAAACTTCTCAAAAAGAAGATTCTACTTTTATTGCAGAAAATAATGAAGGCGGAGAAATGTTGATTAACAATTTTACCAAAAAAACACTTGTAGTACCTGATAGTACATTTTTTGATAAAGAACCAGGGTATGTGGCTGGCCCGTTTATGGAAGGAAATTACTTTAAAATTTACAAACTCATATCAAAACACGAAGTGGCCGATTCTGCAAGAGTAAGACATATTTTAATTGGTTTTAATGATGTTCGCACCAATAAACAAAGAACTAAAGAAAGAGCCAAAGCCATTGCAGATAGTTTGCTTGCTCTTATCAAAGATAAAAAAGTAAGTTTTGATACACTTGTAAAAACAGTTTCTGACGACCCAGGTTCTATTGATAAAGGTGGTGATTACGGATGGTTTAATGAAACAACAGGATTTGTAGAACCATTCAAAAACGCAGGATTGATGGGTAAAAAAGGTGATATATCAGTAGTTGAAACACAATTTGGTTATCATATTATTGAAGTATTAGATGTATCTAAAGATAAACATTTAAGTTACAGAGTAGGACAAATTTATCGTGAAATTTCCCCAAGTTCTGAAACTACTAATAAATATTATTCAGAAGCCGCATCTTTTGCAGGAACATATAATACCGCTGATGCATTTGATAAAGGTGTAGAAAAATTAAAACTAACTAAAAGAATTTTAGAAAATATCCACGAAGGAGATAACTATTTACCCGGTTTAGAAAATGCGAAAGAATTTTCAAGATGGGTGTATAAAGCTAACAAAGGCGATGTTTCTCCTGTGTTTGAATTCAAAAATAAATATATTGTAGCTAAAGTAACACAAATCAGAAACAAAGGCATTCTTCCATTTGATGAAGTAAAATACGAAGTAACTGCAAGAGTTATTCGTGATAAAAAAGCAGAGAAATTATTACAAGAGTTTTCTGCACATCAATCAAAAGATATTACTTCTCTTGCGAACGCTTTGAATATCTCTACTCAAAAACAAGAAGGTTTAACCTTTAATTCTTTTAATGTTTTTGGCATTGGCAGAGAAGATGCTTTGATTGGAACATCTTATGCTTTACCTTTGAACAAATTGTCTTCTCCTGTAAAAGGTGAAAATGGCGTTTTTGTTGTTATCAAAACAAATGAAAAAATGGAAAATGCTACCGATATTAAAATGCTACAGCAACAAAATAATCAAATGCTTGGTTCTCGTGCAGAATACGAAGTATATAATGCTCTTAAAGAAAAAGCAGGTATAGAAGACCACAAAGGAAAATTTGATTTTTAGTATTATGAAAGAAATTAAAATTAAAGTAATTGATAAAAATAATCAAACTGCTGAACTAACCGCCCCTTCAGATTTAGGATTAAGTTTAATGGAATTTCTAAAAGCAAGTGGTTATCCTATTCTTGCTACCTGTGGTGGAATGGCTTTATGTGCCACCTGTCATATAGAAGTATTGTCTAACTACGATAAATTGCCTGAACCTTCTAATGATGAACTTAATATGTTAGATACATTACCTGAAGTTTTTCCAACTTCTCGTTTGTCCTGTCAAATAAAACTCACTGAAAATACACCAGATTTAGAAATAAAAATTCGTGGGGAATTAGAAGGAGAGTAGTTTTATTTGAAAAGATAATATTCTATTACTCATCAGTTAATAATCAATATTTTCCATTACATTTACAGCCCTATTTATTTTAATCAAATGGGACTTTTTAAAACTTTTATTGATAACAATTTGTAATTTATGGTTTTCTCATCCATAACATTTCTTTTGTATTTCTTACCCTTGTTCTTAATTGCATATCAATTAGTACCTAAATCATTTAAAAATGGTTTTATACTTTTAGCCAGTATATTCTTTTATTCCTGGGGTGGTCCAAAATTTATATTCGCGATTCTTGCTACAACTTTCTTGGATTTTATTTTTGTTCAGAAAATGTATGTTGCTAAAACTTCTGCATCAAAAAAATTCTGGTTAATTTTATCTTTATGTATGAATCTTGGAATGTTATTTTATTTTAAGTATGCCAACTTTTTTTTAGAAAACATCAGTGATTTATTTGGTATTCCATTTTCAGTCAAAAAAATTTTACTACCTGTTGGAATTTCCTTTTACACTTTTGAAAGTATAACTTATATGGTTGATGTTTATCGTGGTATTCATCCGCCATTGAAAAATTTCTGGCAATATCAAACATACATATTACTATTTCCAAAACTTATTGCTGGACCTATTGTAAGATTTCACGAAATAGCAGACCAAATAACAGACAGATTAGAATCTTATGATAAAAAAATTCACGGGCTGGTATTGTTTTGTATAGGACTTTCTAAAAAAGTAATTTTAGCAAATACTATAGGCAAACAAGCAGATGAAGTATTTTTTATGTCTATTGAAACCATTGATACAATGGCTGCATGGGTAGGAGCACTAAGTTATACTTTTCAAATTTACTTTGATTTTAGTGGTTACAGCGATATGGCTATTGGCTTATGTAAATTTATGGGATTTGATATTCCCGAAAACTTTAATAATCCTTACATTTCACAATCAATCACAGAATTTTGGAGAAGATGGCATATCACATTGGGCAGATGGATGAAAAACTATTTATACATTCCATTAGGAGGAAATAGAGTAAGTAAAATTCGTACATTTATTAACTTATGGATAGTATTTATTTTATCAGGTTTGTGGCACGGTGCTAACTGGAATTTTATTTTTTGGGGAGCATATCATGGCTTATTTTTAGTTCTTGAAAAATGGACATTATTAAAATGGTATGAAAAAATTCCTTCTTTTATTAGAGTAGTTATTACTTTTGTAATTGTTGTAACAGGTTGGGTTTTATTTAGGAACGAAGATATTTATTATGCCCTTTCAGTAATTAAAAAAATGTATTCATTTGAATTTTCAGCAAATCAGGGATATTTATTAAATGACTTTTGGTTTTCTTTATCATTGTGTGTGTCGTTTTCGTTTTTTACACTTTTCCCATCACTTTACAATTTACAACAAAAGATTTACAATTTTCAACTTTCTAACACTTCAAAATTAAAAATGATTATTGCTTCTGGTATATTATATTACATTGCATTGAGTTACATTGCTGCATTAGATTTTAATCCATTTATTTATTTCAGATTTTAAAATGGCAAAACAAAATACATATAATAAAAACACATCATCAAAATCATCTCAAAATTTAAGATTACTCTATCAATTGTTTTATCTAATAATTGCTTTACCTGCTATTTTTACTTTTCTTAAAAAAGACAATACCCCGAATCTTACAGGAATTGTTATTTCAAAAGAAAGACCTGCACTCACAAAAGAAAACTGGTTTTCTGGATACTATCAAAAACAAACTGATGATTTTAATAACGACCATTGGGCATGGAAAGAATGGATGGTAAGATGGAATAATCAATTTTACTATACCTTTTTCAATGAAATTCGTGTTAATGGTTTTGTTGCTATAAAAGATAATTATGTGATTAGTAAAAGTTATATTTTATCGGCTTATGGAGATGATTTTATAGGAGAAGAAAAAATAAAAGAAAAATGTAGAAAAGCAAAAGTAGTTCAGGATTCATTAAAGAAAAAAGGGATTGACCTTGTGTTTCTTTTAATTCCAGGCAAAGGCAGATGGTGTGATGATAAAATTCCCGAAAAATACAAACATCCTGTTAAAAATACTAACTACGATACATACATTAAATACATCAAACATTTTGGTATCAATAATCTGGATTTACAAAGATGGTTTTTGAATGATTTGAAGAATAAAGAAACGAATTTGATTTTTGCAAAATTTGCTCATCACTGGACACAATATGCAGAATGCCTTGCAGTAGATACTATTGTGAAATATCTGGAAAAATTAAGAAACAAACCATTCCCTCATATTGTTTGGGATAAAATAGAAATAAGTGATACACCTCGCAGTCGTGATGCAGATATTTTGAAAAGTATGAATCTTGCCATTAATCCACCATTTAATGAAAAATATGCTTATCCAGATTATGGCTTTGAGGTAGATTCAAGTTTGCAAAAGCAAAAAGTCCTTGTTATAGGAGATAGTTATTGGTATGGTCCTGTTTATATGGGGGTTAATAAATACCTTTTTGGAGATGGTCAATTCTGGTATTATTACAACAAAGTAATTCCAACCCCAATACCAGGTCAAAAAGTGGAAGTTTGGCAACTTAACTTAAAAGAATCTATTGAACAAAATGATATTATTATGCTCGCTTATAGTGATGGTAATTTGTCCACATTTGCAAATACTTTTATTGAAGAAGCATATTTACTTTATACAAATCCAGAAGAGTTTCAAAAATTTTGGCAAAACAAACAACAGATACAACAATTTGCCCGTCAAATCAGAGAAACACCTGAATATCTAAAAAAAGCTACCATTTATTCTGAAGAAAATAAAATTTCACTTGATTCTGCAATAATTTATTTAAGTCATCAATTATCAAAAGGTGAAATTCTTTAAATAAATCCTTCAAAAATTTATTCCATTGAGTGAATGGTATCATTTAATGAGTGAATGGTAGCTTTTATTTATTGAGCGGTTTGGAAAATGTATTTACTTATATTTATCTTTGCAAAAAATTGATTTATTGATGAAAATAAATAAAATTATATTTTTAGTTACTTATTTCACTTCACTTTATTTTCATAATAGTTTTTCACAATGCATTACATATACAGTAAAAGCTTGCATAGATGGTGAAGATACATTACATATTAAAAATAATCAAATGTGGTGGGGACATAATACTTTTAATCCTCCTGGAACGAGTGGCGCATGTTCTGGAGTATTATCAGTAAATAATGTAAATTGGAATCCATGGAATAATCCATTTAATTTGCCAAATAGCGTTCAATGTTATTCTTTAAGTAATGTAAATGTTGTGTCTTGCAGAAGCAATTGTAATTTACTGCAATCTCCATCTGCATCAAATGGATGGGAAACAATTTATTTACTAGATGATAATGGACCCGGAGGTGCCGCTGTTTATGAAATTGCATTTACTTTTTGCCCAATATTTTCTTTAAATATTACATCTAATTCTGTTACTTGTAATGGTGGAAATAATGGGTCTGCAACTGTTACCCCTAATGGCAGCAGTGGTTATACTTATACATGGCTGCCAACAGGAGGAAATTCGTCAATAGCAAATTCATTAACTTCAGGAACATATACTGCACAAGTTCAAGATGCAAATAATTGTGTGTTCTCTAAAACTATCAATGTGATTCAACCAGCGCCACTTAATATCACAGGAGTACAAACAAAATCTACAACTTGTTTTGGAGGAACAAATGGTTCGGCCACTGTTAATGTAACAGGTGGAACTACACCATATTCTTATAATTTTCAACCTTCACCGGGTGCAACTACATCTAATACTGCTGGTAACCTTTCTGCAGGAACATATACAGTTTATGTTACAGATGCTCATAGTTGTCCAACTCAATCAGTAACATTCAATATTAATCAACCACCCGATATTACTATTACAATTACACCAACTGATGTTGCTTGTTTTGGCGGCAGTGATGGTGCAGCAATGGGCAATGCTCAGGGTGGAGCTGGCTTCTTTAATTTTGTATGGACAGATGGCACATCAACAATTAGTGTAAATCCTTATGTAGGAAATCTTTCTGCAGGAGATTATACGCTTATTGTAACCGATATTAATGGTTGTGTAAAAACCGCATCAATTGATATTGGCGAACCTCCTCCATTGAATGTATTAATTCTCTCTACTCAATCAGTCAGTTGTAATAGTGGTAATGATGGGGCTGCCACTGTTTTGGGTGTTGGCGGTGTCGGCGGTTTTACTTATAGCTGGACACCTGGTGGATTTACTGGTCCTTCTATTTCTAATGTTCAGACAGGTACATACACTGTTTTTGTTACAGATACAAATAATTGTGTTAAAGATGCTTCTATCACTATTTTACAACCTTCTGCACTAACTATTACAGCAGTTGAACAACAAAGCGTATTGTGTTATGCAGGATTTACAGGTATTGCCAGTGCAACATTAACAGGTGGCATTCCTAACTATAATTATACATGGTATGATGTGGTTGGAAATATAGTTTCAATTTCATCTACAGCCGCCAATTTACCTGCAGGAAATTATACAGTAGTGGGGACTGATAATAATGGATGTTCTACGCAAACTGTTGTGAGTATATCGCAGCCCCCACCTATTAGTTTTACCATTACTCAATTAGTAGATAGTGTTGGTTGTACCGGAACTCCAAGCAATACTGTTTATATAAATGCTTCGGGCGGAGTGGGCAATTATACATTTGCTTCTATTCCATCTGCCATTACTTCATCTGCAAATATCAATGTACCACAAGGCACCTATACATTTGTTGTTGGAGACGCAAATGGATGTAGTTCATATACATTATACAATGTGGTATTACCTCCTCCTTACAATGTTATTGCATTTCAAACACAAAGCATTACCTGTAATGGATTATCAAATGGTTCTGCATCTGTTTCTGTAGTAGGAGGCGGAGGATCTTACACTTTTACATGGCAACCTATCAATCAATATGGACAAACAACATGGAGTTTATCAGCAGGTATTTATACGGTTACAGTAAAAAGTAAAAATGGTTGTATTCTTTCAGATACAGTTCAAATCTTTGAACCGCCACCTGTAGTGATAAATGCTTTGAATGCTTCTCCTGCTACCTGCGGTAATGCTAACGGTAGTGCCACTGTAACAGCATCAGGTGGAACCGGAACATTAACTTATAGTTGGTCTACAATACCTGTTCAAACTTCATCAATTAGTACTGGACTAACAGGGGGGCTCACTTATTCAGTTTTTGTAAGTGATGCTAATAATTGTACTGTATTTGACACCATTACCATTCCTTCTCCACCAGTACCAATTATTGTATCTACTTCTTATACACCACCGCTTTGTTATGGAGGAAATGATGGTGCAGCATCAGTTACTTTTATAGATGGTACTCCACCTTCTACCATAACATGGCAACCTGGTAATTTTCCACCTCTTACAACTATCAATAACATTCCAGCAGGAATATATACAGTGAGTGTAACAGATAGTTATGGTTGTACAACATATACCACTATCAATGTAGTTCAACCGCCAGCTTTGAGTTTGCAGGTAACACCACAACACACAATTTGTTATGGAACAACTGGTACAGTTCAAGCTATCCCAACAGGCGGGACACCACCTTATACATACAACTGGAATCCTGCAATTTTTACAGATGGAGGACCTCATTATGTTACACTTAATAATTCTTCAAATTATATTGTCAATGTTACAGATGCTAATGGTTGTACTATTGGTCCTGATACTGTAAAAATTCATGTATTACCCCCATTACTTGCTAATGGAAGTTTTACAACAGTATGTGAACAGCAACAACCTACTACCATCTGGGCAAACATAACAAGTCCGGGCAACGGAGGTCCATACACTTATACATGGAGCAATGGAGCAACAACCCCTTCTATTACCGTAACAGGCATTTATCCTACACAACCTAACACATATACAGTTATTATTTCTGATGGTTGCAGTATTCCAAACGCTACTGCAGTAGCAACAGTTTCAGTACATCCATTACCAAAAGGATATTTTTCCTCTGATTTTGTGGAAGGATGTTCTCCATTAAATGTATTCTTTTCTGCAGTTTCAAATGGTCAGGGAGATTCTTACCAATGGGATTTTGGAAACGGTTCAACTGCATCAGGAAGTCCTATTTCAACACAATATACAGCAGTAGGAACATACTCAGTAAAATTAACCATCACTTCTCAATTTGGTTGTTATATTGATACGATAGCCAATCCATATATCACCATTCATCCAAGTCCAACAGCCGACTTTGAACCTGATAAATATGAAGCAAGTATTTTTGATCCTGTATTTACTTTTACTAATCAATCAATAGGTGCAACTAATTATTTATGGGATTTTGGGGCTCCTAACCAACCCAATAATCAAACCACAGTGGTCAATCCAATACATTACTACACAACCCCCGGCGAATATATTGTTACATTACTTGCAATAAATGAATTTGGTTGTGAAGACAGAATTGCAAAAAAATTAACGGTAACTCCAGATTTTGTTCTGTATATACCTGATGCTTTTACTCCTGATGGTAATATGGTCAATGATATTTTTCAACCAAAAGGTGTTGGACTCCTTGAAACACCTTACAAAATGTATATTTTTGACAGATGGGGAGAAGTGATTTTTACATCTGAAAATTTTTTAATCGGTTGGGATGGAAGAGTAAAAAGTACAGGAAAAATAGCAGAGCAAGGCGTTTATACTTATAAAATTATTGTAGAAGATTTATTGCACAGAGAACATCAATTTGTTGGTCATGTAACTTTAATTGGAAACACAAAATAAAATATATAACTATGAAAACAATTGATTTTATACTTAAAAAAATACCACAATGGAAATGGCTGCCATTGTTAGCATTAACATTTAATTTATCATTAAATGCTCAGGAAAAATGGACAGATGAAGAGTTAGAAAAAAGATTTCCTTTTGTAAATTATGTCTTTGATGAAGATTCTTTACAAGGTTTTGATTGGGAGAAAATAAATCAAATTGTTCAAAATGATGAACACCTTCAAAATAAAAATAGTTTTGAATATAAGTTTTTCTTATACAACATGAAAAGAAGTTTTATCATTGAAAAATACCATTTATATGAAAAAAATTTCAACAATAAATTTAATAACACAACTACAATCCAAACAGCTGCATGCAATAATGAAGATTTTGAGCAAGGAAACTTTAATGGTTGGACAGTAAGTGGATCTGCTCCTGCAGTTATTAAAACAACACCATTTAATGATCCTATTGTAGGACCTATTCCAAATTCTCCTCTTGGTGGTACCCAGGTGGCACAATTAAATAATTTAGCTGGTGGATACTTAACAACAACTATCTCTAAAACCTTTGTAGTTGGTTCTTCTAATACATTTTTTCAAATTGCTTTTTTAGCAATATTGCAGGATCCAGGACACGCTTGTAGTTGTCAACCTAAGTTTACATTACAAGTAAGTGTCAATGGCAATCCGTTAGGTTGTCCTAATTTTAATATTGTAGCGGGACCATGTTCAAATTATGGTTGTCCAACTTGGCAGAATGCTGGAGGCACAGTATATAATCCAACATGGCAGGTGGCTACATTAGATTTAACCCCCTATATGGGGCAAAATGTTACCATCACTATTTCTGCTATTGATTGTTGTGCTGGTGGTCATGGTGGTATGGTTTATGTAGATGCTTTATGCGGAGACAATACAATTACTAATCAAATACTTAACAATTGCGGTCCTACTGCTACTGTAACGGCTTTACCTATGCAGGGTAATTACAACTGGAACGGACCATCTGGTAGTGGTATAGTTAATTATACAGGTGCTACATTTACTACTAATGTTCCCGGTACTTATACTTTAAATATTAGCGGTCCTTGTTATTGTGCCCCTCTTATCAAGACAGTTCAGGTAAATATGGTGCCTCTTCCACTAACAGGACTTACCACACAAAAAAATTGTCGCACATTTACCATTACTAATACAGGCGATCCGGCTCCATCTGTTCAATCTTATACTATAACGGGAGGAACTCCTTCAACATTTACAACTTCATCGCCGACAAGCGTCGTCAGTTTTGCAAATGGTGGAATATATACAATATACCAGGAAATCAATAATGGAACCTGTAAAGGCACTTATTCTACCAACATAACCGTTCCTTTTGACCCTGTATTGAATGTTGCTACAAATTCTGTTTCTTGTTATGGTTATAGTGATGGAAGTGCTGTAGTAAGTGCAAACAATGGAACATCACCTTATAATTTTACTTTAATCCCCTCTGCTGGTATTGGTAATGTTTCCAGTAACGATTACAACATTTCTAACATACCCGCCAATAATTATACAGTAAATGTTGTAGATGCGGCTGGCTGTTCTTCATCTATCAATTTTAATATCGCTCAACCCACTCCAATAACATTATCTGTTAGTTCAACTCCAGCAAGTTGTTACGCATTTAGTGATGGTTCTGCTTCAGTACAGGCAAGTGGAGGCACAGGAACTTATATTTATTATGAGTGGCAACCCTTTGGCGGAAGTGGTCCAGGAATGAGCACAGCCAATTATATACCAGCAGGTACTTATTCCGTTAAGGTTACAGATGCTAATTATTGTATTTCTACTCAAACCGTTCAGGTATCACAACCACCTGCTATATCAGTGAGTGTGGTGTCACAAAGTATATCTTGTTATATGGGAAGTGATGGAAGTGCTACTGTTACTGCAAGCGGAGGTACTTCACCATTTACATACAGCTGGAATCCTTCAGTTTCTGCAACAAATGTCATAAATAATGTTCCCTATAATACATACACCTGCACAATAATTGATAATAATGGATGTTCAAAAATTGAATATATTCCTATTAATCAACCGCCACAGGTAAAATTTCAATTTAGTAAAGTGCCCGACAGATGTTATCAAAACAATGGAATTATCATAAGCAATATACAAGGAGGTTCGCCACCTTATCAATACCAATGGAGCAATGGGGCTACAACTCCGAGTATTGGCGGGCTTACAGGAAATGTAGTTTATACACTTACGATTACAGATGCTCATAATTGCGTATATTCTGATACTGTTTATTTACCTCGTCCAAATACACCTACTATTACTGCCTTGACATTTACACCACCATTGTGTAATTCCGGAAACAATGGTATAATCAGCGGATCAAGCACAGGAGGTACGTCACCAATGTATTATACATGGTTACCCTATAACAATATACATGATACAATATTGACGGGAGTTTCAGCAGGAACTTATACATTTGTTGTTACTGATTATTATGGTTGTACAACATCTTCAATTATTACGGTAACACAACCTACGCCTATCAATTTAAATGTAACACCCGATCAATTAATTTGCTATGGCAATACAGTAAACATCTTTGCAAATGCTAGCAATGGCACACCGCCTTATCAATACTTCTGGAATTCTGGTAGTGGAATGAATGGTTCAGGACCTCAACCTTTTACATTTACAACTACTACAACCTTTACCGTATTTGCTCAAGATACCAATGGATGTAAATCATTACCAAAAATAATCACAATTTCTGTTAAACCACCACTTAAATTAAAAGATGATACTATCTGGATTTGTTCAGAAAGTCAATATACTTTACATCCTTATGTTATTTTGCCGGGCAATGGAGGAAATTATCAATGGACATGGAATACAGGTGCGAATACACAAGAAATAGTTATTACTGGTGATTATAATAATCAACCTCAAATTTACAGTGTATATGTTGATGATGGATGCACTCAACCAGGAGATACTGGTTACTTTGTAGTAAATGTTCATCCCAAACCTAATGGGCAATTTTCTGCAGATGTAAGACAGGGCTGTCCACCGCTCATTGTTACTTTTACTGCTCAATCAACAAATTCTAATGATACTTACTTCTGGAATTTTGGAAATGGTAATACTATTGGCGGTAATAATGTTTCCACTACTTATGAAGGTGTTGGAATGTATCCAGTATCACTTTATGTTACTAATCAATACGGGTGCAGATGGGATACAACTATTCAAAACTACATTCAAGTATATTCACAGCCAATTGCAGATTTTGAGCCATATCCATCAATTGCTACTATTGATAATCCTATTATCAATTTTACTAACTTATCACTTTATGCAGATTATTATCAATGGTATTTTGGAGATCCTTACAGTTCTGATAATGTCTCTACCGAACAACATCCATATCATGTTTATGATTTAGCAGGAGATTATGATGTTTATCTAGTAGCAACAAATCAATATGGTTGTAAGGATATTGCAAAGAAAAAAGTTCGTATAGAACCCATTTATAGTGTTTATATTCCCGATGTATTTACACCAGATGGTAACGGACTAAACGATGTGTTTAATATCAAAGGAGTTGGTATTTCAGAAGAAGGATTTTTAATGCAGATTTTTGACAGATGGGGAGAATTAATTTATCAAACAAGAGATTTATACAAAGGTTGGAATGGCACTAATAAAAGAGGTGGTAAAGCAAAACAAGATGTATATGTATATAAAATTTATACACAAGATGTAAAAGGCAATAAATATGAATATACCGGACATGTAACTTGCTTGCCGGGTTCTTAATAGTTTGTATTCAACTTTCTTTTGTAGTATTTTTGCTTCGTGTTACATTATGTAGATGTTATATTGCCACTAAGTATTCCTTACACATATACTTATAGTGTAGATGATTCTTTGTTTCCTTTTGTTTCGGTAGGGAAAAGAGTGGTTGTGCAATTTGGAAGCAAAAAATTTTATTCTGCAATAGTTACAAAAATTCATCAAGAACCACCAAAAGATTACGCTGTAAAATCAATTGAGTATGTATTAGATGAAGAACCTTGTGTGCTTGAATATCAAATAAAATTCTGGGAATGGTTAAGTGAATATTATTTGGCTCGTATAGGAGATGTAATGAATGCCGCATTACCAGCAGGATTAAAAATAGAAAGTATTTCTACAATTCAAATAAATTCTGATTTTGCAATTGATAAAAAAGTATTTGATGAATTAAACGAAAAAGAAAAAAAAGTAATAGACATATTAGCACATCAAAAGAAAATTAAAATTAATGATCTTGAAAAAATTATTCCAAAATCAAGTATCCCAAAAGTAATTAAAAGTTTAAGTGAAAAAAGCATCATTTTTTTTACAGAAGAATTAGAAGAAAAATACAAACCCAAACTTTCTGCTTACATAAAATTAAATCCTGATTTTTCTGATGAAATATCCATCAAAAATATCGTTCAAAGTTTAGAAAAAAGAGCATTCAAGCAATTAGAAGCATTTTTATCTTACATTCAATTATCTAAAAACAATCCATTAGTTAAGAAATCTGTTATTGTTGAAAAATCAAGTGTATCAGCAGTAAATGCTTTGGTTGAAAAAGGAGTGTTTATTGAGGAATTATTAGAAGAAAGCAGATTAGAACAAAATGAATATTCATCAAAAGAAATAACACTTACAAAAGCACAGGAAAAAGCATTTCAAGAAATTAAAAATCAATGGGTAAGTAAAAATTGTGTGTTATTATTTGGAGAAGTAGGTAGTGGAAAAACTGAAATTTATGCAGAACTCATCAAAGAACAATTATCTCAACAAAAACAGGTTTTATATCTTGTCCCTGAAATTGCATTAACTACTCAACTTATTACTCGTCTTAAAAAAATTTTTGGAAACAATGTTTATGTTTATCATTCAAAATTTTCAGAGAATGAAAGAACTGAAATTTGGAATAAATTATTAAGATACGATTATGAAATTCATCATCCTGAATATGCTGAAAAATCAGCCAAAATCATATTAGGACCAAGATCTGCTTTGTTTTTACCATTCAAGAATTTAGGTTTAGTAATTATTGATGAAGAACACGATAATTCTTTTCGTCAAAGACAAAAACATCCATACTACAATGCTCGGGATGCCGCAATTTTTCTGGCATCTATGAATAATACAAAAGTTGTTTTGGGTTCTGCTACGCCTTCTATTGAAACTATGTATAATGCACAAACAGGAAAATATGGTAAAGTAGAATTATCAGAAAAATTTGGAACTGCAAAGGTCAGCAAGAAAATTATTGACATAAGAAAGTATTATCATCAAATGAAAAATCAAACATTAATTACACCACCATTGTTTGAAACCATAAAAGACAGATTAGATAAAAAAGAACAAGTGCTTATTTTTCACAATCGCAGAGGATATATTCCGATTATTCAATGTTTGCAATGTGGATGGGTGGCTAAGTGTAAAAATTGTGATGTGAGTTTAGTTTATCATAAGCAACATAATTATTTGTTGTGTCATTATTGCGGAGAAATGAATGATGTATATCAGCAATGTCCTGCCTGTGGATCTACACAATTAAATTACAAAGGTTGGGGCACAGAAAAAATTGAAGAAGAACTTTCAAGGATATTTCCTGATTATTCAATTGCAAGATTAGATCAAGATACTACACGAAGTAAATTTGCTCACAAAAACATCATTGATGCTTTTGAAAAACAAGAAATAGATATTCTCATTGGCACACAAATGATTACAAAAGGATTGGATTTCAAAAATGTTACATTAGTAGCAGTATTGAATGCAGATGGTATTTTACATTTTCCTGAATTTCGTTCTTTTGAAAAAGCATTTCAGTTACTTTATCAATTAAGCGGAAGAGCAGGCAGATTAGAAAAAGATGGTGAAGTATATGTGCAAACATTTCACCCAGAAAATCTGGTGTTACAAATGTATCTTGAAAATGATTACAATAAATTTTACGAGTATGTTTTAAATGACAGGATGCAATATAACTATCCACCATTTACAAAATTGATAGAGATTACTGTTAAAAGTAAAGATGACTCGGTAGGTTTACAAAATGCACAAAAATTGTATCAATTTTTATTTCCTTATTTTAAGGAAAATTTGTTAGGTCCGATAAAACCTTATATTTCAAAATTAAACAATTATTATCTTTATCACTTACTTGTTAAGGTCCCAAAAAATTTCTCTTATACAAAATCCAAACAAATCATTCAACAAAACACTCACAAAATAATTAATAACAAAGTAATTGTAGATGTAATAGTGGATGCGTGATACATTCTACAATTCTACCATCCCTTCTGGATTTTTTTGTTTTTCACTATTCACTATTCACTCTTCACTTAAAAATCTACTTCCACTTTTCTGCATCTTTAATAAAAATTTCTAACCCCTTATCAGTAAGTGGATGATTAAACAATGCCATTAAAGCACTTAATGGTGCAGTAACTACATCTGCTCCCATTTTTGCACACTCAATAATATGCATAGGATGTCTGATAGATGCCGCTAATACCTGTGTATCAAATGTATAATTCAAATAGATGGTCATGATTTCATCAATCAATTTTAATCCATCAGATGATACATCATCTAACCTTCCTAAGAATGGTGATACATAAGTAGCCCCTGCCTTTGCCGCAAGTAATGCTTGTCCTGCCGAAAAAACAAGCGTGCAGTTTGTTTTAATACCCTTTTCACTAAAATATCTAATAGCTTTGATGCCGTCTTTTGTCATTGGCACTTTCACTACAATGTTTGGATGAATTTTTGATAACTCTTCTCCTTCTTTAATCATTTCATCGTATTGAGTGGAAATCACTTCTGCACTAATGTCTCCATTTACCATTTCACAGATAGTTTTGTAATGTTTCATTACAGCGTCTTTGCCTTTAATGCCAACTTTTGCCATTAAAGAAGGATTAGTAGTTACACCATCTAAAATGCCTAATGCAGCGGCTTCTCTTATTTCATCTAAATTAGCAGTATCAATAAAAAATTTCATAGTTTTTTTTGATGGCAAAAATACTCGTTTTAATTCTATTCACTAAATTTATTTTTTAAAGAATACTTTTTTGGTTTAGTACTTTTGTGGCAAAAAATATGAGAGTTCATCCAAAAGAAATGCCTATCAATATCTTACATCAATATCTCACAGGCAGTGTGGCTCCACGCCCTATTGCATTTGTAAGTACTATTGATAATTCAGGGAAAATAAACCTTGCACCATTTAGTTTTTTTGGTGTATTTTCTGCAAATCCGCCGATTGTTGTTTTTTCACCTGCATACAGCGGTCGCACAGGTGCTTCAAAAAACACTTTAGATAATGTAAAAGAACATCCTGAATGTGTTATTAATGTTGTCAATTACAAAATGGTTGGAAAAATGAATCTGGCAAGCAGTCCCTATCCAAGAGGCGTTAATGAATTTGAAAAAGCGGGATTTACGCCTCTTTCATCTGAAATGGTAAAACCACCAAGAGTAAAAGAATCTCCTGTGCAGTTAGAATGTAAAGTGCAACAAATTATAGAACTTGGTAAAGGCGGAGGTGCAGGAAATTTGGTGATTGCTGAAGTAGTTTTACTACATATTTCAGATGATATTTTAGATGAAAATAAAATGATTGACCCACGCAAAATTGATTTAGTAAGCCGTTTGAATGCCAATTGGTATTGCAGAGCAAATGGAGATGCATTATTTGAATTAAGAAAATTAGATACTGAAATTGTGGTAGGAATGGATGCTATACCTGAATTTGCAAGAAACTCTAATATCTTTACAGAAGAAGATTTAATAAAACTGGCTTCAGAAAAGAATTTGCCTTCTGAAGAAGAAGTTAAAACTTTGAAAGAAAATATGCAGGATGAATTAAAAATTTTGTCAGGTGAAAAACTTTTATCAACTTTGTGCCTTCACGCAAAAGAACAATTAGAAAAAAATAATATTCAAAAAGCGTGGCAATATTTACTCATTTATCAAAATTAAAAAATTAAAAGTATGGAAATAGTTGGAAAGATTAAGAAAATAATGGATGTTCAAAATGTGAGTGATAAATTCAGAAAAAGAGAGTTTGTTCTTTCAACCGATTTGAACACACCATATCCTCAGCATGTATTGTTTCAAACAACACAAGATAAATGTACCATGCTGGACAACTTGAAAGTTAATGATGAAGTAAAAGTATTTTTTAATATCCGTGGAAGAGAATGGACTGCCCAAGATGGACAAATCAAATATTTTGTTACATTAGAAGCATGGAGAATAGATAAATTTACACCAGTGGATGCAGGAAGCGGTTCAAGTTACACATCTTCAACTAATGCCACTGCAAGTTCATCATCTACTACTAATGTTCAAGCAAATAATCCAGCAACACCTGATGTTGATGTGCAAGCAGATGATGATTTGCCGTTTTAGGTTGTAGTCATTATATTTAATTATCTACGATTTTGATAAAGGCAATTTGTGAATTGCCTCCTATTATTCAAAACCGACATAAATGTCGGCTTTATTCACTGTTACCTTTTCATTTTTCACTATTCACTTTTCACTTCTGTAATCACCTTCAATTTATTTTCTTTAATATACTGAATAATAGTATCAGATAATTGTGTAGTAGGAATGTATTTGTATTTTTTACCTGTTTGAATGCCTACTTTGTTGTTATACAAATCCATTTGAATGCTTGCACTATCGGGCACATCAGAGTATTCGGCTTTCTTCTTTTTTTGAAAATAATATACATCGTCTTTTTCATGTGCAATGCCTAATTTGATAAGTTTTTTGTCTTTAATTTTTTGAGCAAAACAAGCCATAAAAAACGCATGCCTGAACGCATCTAATTTTCCACCATTTTCAAATGTATCTAAAATTTTAGATTGCTTTATTTGCTGATATAGAGGTAAATTCTTTTTGTAAATATGTTTTACTTTAATTGCAGCCACAGGATGAAAAATTGCCCACCTGTATTGATATTTACCTTTTATTTGAGAATATAAAAAACTTGAATGCAATATCACAAACACATTTACTACTATGAAAAAAAATTTCATCTTTTCAATGTATTGATACGCAGCAAACCTACTAATTGATCGTAATAATACCCTCTTGGCTGATGATACACAAATATATAATAATCATTTTCTGTTTGCCAGTAATTACCTTCTGTTTCTGATTCATCACACTTTTCATCATTATCGTATAAAATAGAATAAATATAGTTGTAATATCCTTGTTTCAAATACATTGTGCATTCGTATGCTTTTGTATTTTCGTTGTAAGTCATTTTATTTTCATCAGAAAGTGCCCAGTTGTTCATTCTGCTTAATACATACACATTCCCTTTGCTGATAGGATAAGGATAAGATAATTGAAAATGAACATAAGCATAATCGGCTTCTATATCTGGGTTAGATAATCTGTCATTATTTCTAATTAAAAAATTTCCATTCAAATCATTGTAAAATGTATATTTTTGCTTGTATCGTGGTTCATCTCTGGTTAGATAAACATGCCATTTACCATTTTCATCTTTTAATGTATTTGCAATTCTTTCTGTATAAGTAAAAAGTGTTCTTATATCAAAGTAACGAAATTCATTTGAACCCAAAAAAGTAGTGCGGTCATCTAAATTATATTGAAAACTATTGCCAGTCATAAATGTGGCAGGAATGTTTTTGACCATATTGTCCATTCTACCATTTTGCATAATAAAAACTTTCATATCCGTAACAGGATTAGTTAAAGGATAATTTTTTGAACTAATTGTAAAATCAATATGCTGACCAGTATATTGCATATCATTGCCAATGGGCTGACTTAATTGTGCTGCTATAGTTACTACATTGTTTAATACATAAAATTTTTTAGTAGCCACAATCTTTGATTTATCAGGTGTTTGATAAACTACGAGCAAATAATTTCCTGCTTTTGTAAATTGCATATTAGCCGTAGGAAATTTAATGTCGTAATGTGTATATCTTTGCAAAGTATTTTGTGAAAAAGAATAATTTATGATATTAAGTTCAAAAAATCCATTGATATATTCTGAAGTCATTAAATCACTTGGTTTCCAATACGCATCGCAGTGAATGAAATAAATGGAATAATTTTTCACATCACCATCAAGGTCATCAAAACTTAATTGTAATTGTTGTTCTGGTTTGTTCATATCTAATACTGGTAAGCCCATTTCAAAATCTGCAGGATGTAATAACACAGTGCGGATATTTTTTACATACACAGCATCTTCATAGCGGATATTTTGTGAAAAAACAAAATTAAATACAACAAGAAAACAACTTAACAAGCAGCATTTTTTACAAAACATTATGCTTTTGATTTTGCCAAAACAATTTTTGATTCTGTTTTTGAGAGTAATCTGCGAATATTTTTTCTGTGAGTAATGATAAGCAATACCGCAATAAGAATAGAATAAATGGTTAATGTCTTTTGTTGATTATTCAATATAAAATGTAATATGATAGGATAACTAATACCTGCAAGCATTGAACTTAAAGAAACATAACGGGTAGAAAATAAAACTATTAAAAAAACTACTAAAGCAAAAGCACAGGAAATAGGCGTAATGATAACAGTAGCACCTAATAAAGTAGCCACGCCTTTTCCACCTCTAAATCCTGCAAATACTGGAAATATATGACCAAACACGGCGGCAATAGCAAGTCCAATTTCAATATCTACAAATTCATTAGCAGGCAAACTATCTTCAAAGATGTATGATAAACTCACAGCCAAACTACCTTTAATAATATCAATAAGTAAAACAATGATGCCTGGTTTTTTTCCTAATACTCTGAAAGTGTTGGTAGCACCTGCATTTCCACTACCATGCTCACGAATATCAATACCATAAAAGTATTTTCCAATCCATACAGAAGTCGGTATTGAACCTAATAAGTAAGCAACAATTAAGAGTAATAAAACTTCCATTACAGAATTTTTAATGGCAAATAAACACAATAATTTTTGATTTTACAAATGTTTTAATTGGTAAATTCAGAATTGAAATTATTTTAATATTCAATTTATTGCAAAATAATTGATAGATACATTTCACTTAAAGATTATATGTAATTTTGAGTTGTGAGTTTACCGTCATTACGAGCGAAGCGAAGTAATCTCAAAAGTATTATCCACATAACAATTACGAGATTGCTTCGGGCTAACGCCCTCGCAATGACGATAAATCTAAACATTCATAACTAATAAAACTTTGCGTCTTCGCGTCTTTGCGGTGAAAAATTTTAAAAGTGAATTTAACAGTAACTAATTTTTTAATTAAAGATTTTTGCATTATTTCTCTGGATATATTACATAATTTCTTGGCGTTTCATATAGAATGATTTGTAACTCTAAATGCTTATCAATTTTTGGACGAAGGATATTGTAAATAACAACAGCAATATTTTCTGCAGTAGGATTAAGATTGCGAAACTCTTCCAAATCTAAATTCAAATTTTTATGGTCAAACTTTTGATGAATTTCTTTTTTGATTAAATCACTTAATACATTTAAATCCATTACAAAACCTGTGTTTTTGTCAATTTCCCCAATTACTTTTACATGTAATTCATAATTATGCCCATGAAAATGAGGATTATTGCATTTTCCAAAAACTTTTTGATTTGTTTCATCATCCCACTCTGGATTGTGTAATCTATGTGCCGCACAAAATGTTATCTTTTTTACAACTGATGTTTTCATTTAATTTTTAATTTTTTTTTTATCCTTTTCAATACCAAAATAAATATTTGATTTAATTTTATAATTATTTCATCCCTTCGGGGTTGTTTAATTTTTAATTTTAAAATTAACTAAAAACTAAACATTAAAAATGCTGACGATGAATGTCAGCATGCCGACATTTTTCGTCGGCACTCAAAAATATTCATTTTCACTTTTCACTTAAAAGATAATACCTTTCTTCAACAAATTTCCAATTAATAACCTTCCAGATATTTTCAAGATATTCTGCTCTTCGGTTTTGATATTTCAAATAATAAGCATGTTCCCACACATCAACGCCCAACAATGGCATTCCTCTATCTTTTTCATCTACTACATCCATTAATGGATTATCTTGATTTGGAGTAGTTACAATTTTTAATTCTTTATTGTTTTTTAATATCAACCAGCACCAACCGCTACCAAAAACTTTCAATGCTTTGTCATTAAATTCTTTTGTAAAACTTTCAACGCTTCCAAAATGTTTTGAAATGATTTCTTTTAATTTTGGAGAAATTTCATTGTTAGGACTAGATGGAGAGGTTAACATTTGCCAGAAAAGAGTATGGTTGTAATGTCCGCCTCCATTATTACGAATGGCTTTATCAAGTGTAGAAACTTTTTTGAATAATTCTAAAAGTGGTGCATTTTTGAACGCCTGATTTTCCAGTGCTTTATTAAGATTATTCACATAGGCCTGATGATGTTTGGTATGATGAATTTCCATTGTTTGTTTGTCAATGATGGGTTCAATAGAATTGTAATCATAAGGCATTTTTGGTAATGAATATGGAAATTTATCTTGAAAGTGTGCATCAAAAGTAGGTGATTTTTCAGATGTATCAAATGATGTTTCAAAATGTGTAACATTAGCAAACCCAAATGAATTTCTAAGCAACCAGCCAAATGCAAATACTGAACTGCTGAGTATAAATTGTCTTCTGTTTTGTTTCATATATTTATTTTTTTTAATCGTTTCAAGTAAAAATTAAAGTTCAATCAATAATTGATTTTTTTCTACAGCAGAACCTTTGTTTACAGCAATTTTTTTTACAACACCATCATGAGGGGCTTTCAAAGCATTTTCCATTTTCATGGCTTCTAAAATTAATATGGTATCTCCCTTTTTTACTGCTTGTCCTTCAGAAACTAATATATTCAATATCTTACCGGGCATTGGGGCTTTTATACTTTCAGATTTTTTCACATTCATTTTATCCATTCCTAACTGTTCCAATAGAATATCAAATTTATCTTTTACTTGAATACTCTGCCTTTTGCCATTGATTTTTACAATCAATTTTTTTTCATCTGGGATAACTTTTAGTAAAATAATTTCAAATGATTGATTTTTGTATTTGATAAAGTATTGATGTGAATGTGTTTTATGAATTTCAGCAGTAAATTGGTTATTGTTGATTTTTCCTGATGCAATATTATTGGATAATTGAATTTCTGTAATCAACTTTTCATTATCTAATGTAATGTGATACATATAATTTTTGGCTCTAAATTTAGATAATAATTTTTAGTAAGTATATGTGAAAAAATCATATAAAATTTATAAATCTATAATTTAATTTTAAAAAAGAAAAAAGCAAAGGTATCTTTCAATACCTTTGCTTTTAATTCAGTGATTCTAGTGTTTCAAATTTACTTCTTATTCACTTTTTCACTTTTATTCAAAAATACAAACTGATCAATGTAATCTATTACAATTTTTTCATTGCTTTTTACTTTACCTGCTAATATGGCTTTTGACAATTCATTCAAGATATTCTTTTGAATAGCTCTTTTAATTGGTCTTGCTCCAAATTGTGGGTCAAAACCAACATTTGCCAATGCTTCAATAGCATCTTCAGTTAATTCTATGCTGATGTTTTGTTCTTCTAATCTTTTTGATATTTGTTTGATTTGCAATTTCACAATTTCTTTCACTTGTTCTTTTGTCAATGGCTCAAACATTATGATTTCATCTACTCTATTCAAAAACTCTGGACGAATTGTTTTCTTTAATAAATCCATTACTTCTTCTTTTGTTTTTTCAATTACTTCTTCACGATTTTTATCTGATATATTTTCAAAGTTTTCCTGAATGATATGTGATCCAAGATTAGAAGTCATTATGATGATTGTATTCTTAAAGTTTGCTGTTCGACCTTTGTTGTCTGTTAATCTTCCATCATCTAAAACTTGCAACAATATATTGAATACATCTGGATGTGCCTTTTCAATTTCATCCAATAAAATAACACTATATGGTTTTCTACGCACAGCTTCTGTAAGTTGACCACCTTCGTCATATCCAACATATCCTGGAGGTGCACCAATTAAACGGCTTACTGAATGTCTTTCCTGATATTCACTCATATCAATTCTGGTCAATGCATTTTCAGTATTGAATAAGTATTCTGCAAGTGCTTTGGCCAATTCAGTTTTACCTACACCAGTAGTTCCAAGGAATATAAAAGAACCAATTGGTCTCTTTGGATCTTGCATACCTGCTCTACTTCTTCTTACTGCATCTGCAACACTTCTAATGGCTTCTTCTTGTCCAACAACTCTTTTATGTAATTCTTCTTCTAAATGTAATAATTTTTCTCTTTCGCTTTGCAACATTTTAGTTACAGGAATTCCAGTCCATGCACTCACAATAGATGCAATATCTTCTGCATCAACTTCTTCTTTTACAAGTTGTTCGCCTTTTTCTTTAATTTCACTTAATTGTTGTTCTAATTTTGCTAACTCATTATTAGCTTCAACAATTTTTCCATAACGAATTTCAGCAACTTTTCCATAATCACCCTGTCTTTCATACATCAACGCTTCGTTTTTTAAATCTTCAATTCTTTGCTTAGTTGCTTGTATTTTTTGAATCAAATCTTTTTGGCTTTGCCATTTTGCTCTTATTTGAGATCTTTTTTCTTGAAGTTCTGATATTTTTTTATTGAGTATTTCTACTTTATCATTTTGATTTTCTCTCTTCATTGCTTCACGCTCAATTTCAAGCTGCATTATTTCACGCTCAATTTCATCCAACTCATAAGGCACAGAATCAATTTGCATTCTCAATTTTGCAGCGGCTTCATCAACAAGATCAATAGCTTTATCAGGTAAGTATCTATCAGTAATATATCTTACAGAAAGTTCTACAGCGGCTAATATGGCTTCATCTTTTATTCTTACTTTATGATGTGCTTCATATCTTTCTTTAATTCCTCTCAAAATTGCAATAGCATCTTCTTCAGAGGGTTCTTCAACCATTACTTTTTGAAATCTTCTTTCTAATGCTTTGTCCTTTTCAAAATATTTTTGGAATTCATTTAAGGTAGTAGCACCAATGGCTCTTAATTCTCCTCTTGCTAATGCGGGTTTTAAGATATTAGCGGCGTCCATTGCCCCTTCTCCACCTCCACCAGCACCTACTAAAACATGTATTTCATCTATAAACAAAATAATTTCACCTTCACTTTCGGTAACTTCTTTAATTACAGATTTTAATCTTTCTTCAAATTCTCCTTTATATTTAGCACCAGCGATAAGTGCCCCCATGTCTAATGCATAGATTTGTTTGGTCTTTAAGTTTTCTGGAACATCACCATTTACAATACGATGTGCTAAACCTTCTACAATTGCCGTTTTACCAACACCTGGCTCTCCTACTAATACAGGATTATTCTTTGTTCTGCGTGCTAATATCTGCAACACTCTACGAATTTCTTCATCTCTTCCAATGACAGGATCTAGCTTTCCACTTCTTGCTTTTTCATTGAGGTTAATAGCATACTTATTCAATGCTTGATATGTTTCTTCTTGAGTTTGAGAAGTAACATTTTTACCTCTTCTTAATTCGTTGATGGCTAAACGAAGTTCTTTTTCAGTAATACCAGCATCTTTCATTAATTGAGATGCCTGACCGCCTGCTAAAAAGCAAGCTAAAATAAGATGATCTAATGACACAAACTCATCTTTCATTTCTTTTGTTAATGCTTGTGCCTTGTTGATAACTGCTTGCCCTGTAGTTCCCAAATAGGGTTGTCCTCCGCTTACTTTTGGATAACTTTTAATAACACTATCCAAAGATTTAGTAAATACGGATACATTGACATTCAATTTTTTGAGAATAAAAGGCAAGACATTTTCATCTACTTCTTGCACACCTTTTAAGATATGTGCAGATTCAATAGCTTGTTGTTGATTTTCAGAAGCAATTTGCACTGCTTGCTGAATAGCTTCCTGTGCTTTTAATGTAAATTTATCTAAGTTCATAGTTTTTAATTTTGATAAGCAACACAACAAATATCGTTCAAATATAAAAAATGTGACAATTAAGCAGGGATAATAAAGTTCTAATTTTTATCAGATACATTTAAATCTTAATTTCAAAATTTCTGACTTTATACTTTTATTCATTTCATAAAAAAGTGCCATTGTGTCATAAATTCTTTTTAAAATAGCAAATGGCATAATCATTGATAACATCAAGCAAAAATCAAAAACTATGAGCAAAATTATAGGTATAGACCTTGGAACAACAAACAGCTGCGTTGCCGTAATGGAAGGTAACGATGTGGTAGTAATACCCAATAGCGAAGGAAAAAGAACTACTCCTTCAGTAGTTGCTTTTTTAGATAATGGTGAAAGAAAAGTTGGCGATCCTGCCAAAAGACAAGCCATTACTAATCCTAAAAGAACTATTTATTCCATTAAAAGATTTATGGGAAGATTCTACGATGAGGTATTAGATGAAATAAAAAGAGTACCTTATACAGTAGTAAAAGGACCTAACAATACACCTCGCGTAGAAATTGATGGCAGACAATATACACCACAGGAAATCTCTGCAATGATTCTTCAAAAAATGAAGAAAACTGCAGAAGATTATTTAGGCCATGAAGTAACAGAAGCAGTTATTACTGTTCCTGCATACTTCAATGATGCACAAAGACAAGCCACCAAAGAAGCTGGTGAAATTGCCGGATTAAAAGTTCGCAGAATTATTAACGAACCAACAGCCGCTGCTCTTGCCTTTGGTGAAGATAAAAAAGGTAAGAACATGAAAATTGTGGTATTTGACTGCGGTGGTGGTACACACGATGTTAGCGTTCTTGAAATGGGCGATGGTGTATTTGAAGTAAAAGCTACTGATGGTGATACTCACTTAGGTGGAGATGACTTTGATCAAGCTATTATTGACTGGATTGCAGAAGAGTTCAAAAAAGAAGAAGGCGTTGATTTAAGACAAGATCCAATGGCTTTACAAAGATTAAAAGAAGCCGCTGAAAAAGCTAAAATAGAATTATCTAGCACTACTACAACAGAAATCAACTTACCTTATATCACTTCTGTAAATAACGTACCTAAACACTTAACAAAAACTTTAACTCGTGCAAAATTCGAACAATTAGTTGACCATTTAATCAAAAGAACAATTGACCCTTGCAGAACTGCATTAGAAAAAGCAGGACTAAAACCTTCTGACATTGATGAAGTTATTTTAGTTGGTGGTTCTACTCGTATTCCTGCTATTCAGGCCGCAGTAGAAAAATTCTTTGGCAAAGCACCAAATAAGAGTGTAAATCCAGATGAAGCGGTTGCTATCGGAGCTGCTATTCAAGGTGGTGTGCTTACCGGAGAAGTAAAAGATGTATTGCTACTGGATGTTATTCCATTATCTCTTGGAATAGAAACATTTGGTGGTGTATTCACCAAATTAATAGAAGCGAACACTACTATTCCTACTCGTAAATCTGAAGTATTCTCTACTGCAGCAGATAATCAAACTTCAGTACAAATTCATGTATTGCAGGGTGAAAGACCAATGGCAAAAGACAACAGAAGTTTAGGTCAATTTATATTAGATGGTATTCCACCTGCACCTCGTGGAGTGCCTCAAATTGAAGTAACCTTTGATGTGGATGCCAATGGTATCTTAAATGTAACAGCAAAAGATAAAGCCACTGGCAAAAAACAAAAAATCAGAATAGAAGCAGGTTCCGGATTATCTAAAGAAGAAATTGAAAGAATGAAAAAAGAAGCAGAATTACATGCCGAAGAAGATAGAAAAGCAAAAGAAAGAGCAGAAAAATTAAATCAAGCGGATGCTCTTATCTTCCAAAGTGAAAAACAACTTAAAGAATACGGCGATAAAATACCTGCTGAAAAGAAAAGCAAAATTGAAACTGCATTACAAGAATTAAAATCTGCTTACGAAACTAAAGAGGTAGAAAAAATAGAACCTGCCGTACAAAAATTAAATGAAGCATGGAACGAAGCTGCTACAGATATGTACAATGCTACTAATGCTTCTACAAACACAACACAAGAAAACAACGCTGGAACAAATAACTCTGGTCCATCTGATGTAGAATACGAAGAAGTAAAATAATTCTAAAACCATAAAATTAAAAAGCCATCCTTTTTGGGATGGCTTTTTTGTTTTAAACTAAATATCTTTAAGATTTATAATTTTACAAACTCAACTCTTCTGTTATTGGCTTTTCCTTGAGGGGTTGAATTATCATCAACAGGCATAGTTTGACCTTTTCCATCCGTTTCCATTCTGCTATCTTCAATACCAAATTCTTTAATTAAAGCATTTTTTACTGAAATTGCTCTTTTTTTAGATAACTCTAAATTTTTATCAGGGCTACCATCACTATCTGTATGGCCAATTATTTTTACTCTAACATTAGGATTTTCTTTTAAAACATTTGCAATTTCCTTTAATACCGGATAGGATTCTGGTTTTATTTTATCACTTCCGCTGTCAAATTTTATTCCAGTTGTTGAAAATTTACCTTCGGTAATTAATTTTGAACGGGTATCGGGGGCTCCTACTGCAATTCTAAGATTACTAATAAAATATGCTTCATTTTCAGGATTTAATCCATCATTTCTAAAATAAATGGAATTGATAGTAGTTTCAGGGCAAAGTCGTGGTAAGTCCCATACTTTTTTTTCATTAAAATAAACTCTCACTCTTCCTTTTTGACGCCAAATTGATACATGGATATTTTTTTTGTTTTTGTTTACTACAAACTCATCTTGTTCGGCTTCATTTTCCATTATCTTTTCTCCCTTAAAAGAACTATAAACTAATGTTCGCCCTCTTGTACCACCTGCAGATTCAGGATGAAATCCTATTTCAAAACCTCCGCCATTGTCGATATTTCCTTTATCAAACCTACTAAATTTATGAAAAATTTTTCCTATATTTTTTTCGCTTGTAAAACCAACCGCAAAAAATCCACTATAAAAACTTAATTTATCTGTACATACTAAATCAAATTCAACTGTAAAATTATCAGGCAAATTGCTTACCCATTCTGGATAAAATACACATTCTGAAGTTGTTTTTAGATATTTAGTAGATGAATTATTAAGCAAAACTACTTCGCCCGAACCATTTGTATTCCATTTTGCTGGAAAATCGCCAACCGCATCTTGACTAAAATCTTCGCTGGCAACAATTTTTTCTCCTGGTATAAAATCAAACTTAGAATATACAACTAATGATGCATTATCTTTATTAGTTTTAGAATTATCATTTGATTTTGGATTATCTTGATCAGTGGTTACTTGTTCAGAAGTATTTGACTCATTATTATTTGTATTGTCTTCATTTTTAGATTTCTTTTTCTTTTTGGTAGCATTTTTTACAGCATCATCAGCACTATCTTCTACTTTATCAACACCTTTATTTAATCTTTTATCTACTGCTTCTTCTGCCCTTCTCTCCAAGGTATTTTTTGTGTTTTGGAGAATTCTTTCTTTCAAAGTTTGACCAAAAAATGGTGTGATAAACATACTCAAAAACCCTGCTGTTGAAATTAAAATAATTCTTTTCATAAATTTAAATTTTTAATTTAAAATTTGCAGCAAGTATAAAAAAAAAAATTCAAAAAATAAAAAACTCTATTTTATTTTGACTTCAACTCATAAAAATACTCATAAAACAATGGAATGGTTTCTATACCTTTGAAATAATTAAACAATCCGTAATGTTCATTTGGTGAATGCAAAGCATCTGTATCTAATCCAAAGCCCATTAAAATGCTATCTAAACCTAATTCTTTTTTGAACAATGCAACAATAGGAATACTTCCTCCGCCTCTTGTAGGTATGGGCTTTTTACCAAATGTTTTTTCCATAGCCATAGCTGCGGCTTTAAAACCTTCTGATTGTGTAGATACTACTACGGGCTCTCCTCCATGATGTGCTGTAACCTTCACTTTTACACATTTTGGTGCTATACTTTCAAAATAATTCTGAAATAATTTTGCTATTTTCTCTGAATTTTGATTGGGCACTAATCTCATGCTTATTTTTGCATACGCTTTAGAAGGTAATACTGTTTTTGCCCCTTCTCCGATATATCCTCCCCAAATACCATTAACATCTAATGTTGGACGAATGCCTGTTCTTTCAATTGTTGTATAACCTTTTTCTCCCCAGAGTTCATCTACACCTAAATCTTTTTTGTAAATATTTTCATCAAATGGCACTTTGTTAAGTTCTGATCTCTCTGATGGTGATAATTCTATCACATCGTCATAAAATCCAGGAATGGTAATGTGATTATTTTCATCGTGGCAGGATGCAATCATTTTACAAAGTATATTGATAGGATTAGCCACTGCACCACCGTAAACTCCTGAATGTAAATCTCTGTTAGGACCAGTTACTTCTACCTCCATATATGCTAAACCTCTTAACCCCACATCAATAGAAGGTGTATCATTTGCTACTATTGAAGTGTCTGAAATCAAAATTACATCGCCTTTTAAACGATGTTTGTTTTCTCTTATCCATTCTGCCAAATGAACCGAACCTACTTCTTCTTCACCTTCAATCATAAACTTAACATTACATTTCAATGCCTTTAATTCATTCATCAACTCTAATGCTTTAATATGCATCATAGTTTGACCTTTATCATCACAAGCACCGCGGGCAAAAATGGCTCCATCAGGGTGAATATCTGTTTTTTTAATAACAGGTTCAAATGGTGGTGATTCCCACAATTCCAAAGGATCTGGTGGCTGAACATCATAATGTCCATAAACAATTACAGTAGGAGCATTTTCATCTATCATTTTTTCTGCATACACAATTGGATGGCCTTTTGTAGCACACACTTCTGCTTTATCTACACCTGCTTTTAAAAGTAGTTCTTTTACTTTTTCAGCAGCATTTTTTACATCTTCTTTAAACTTTGGATCTGCACTAACTGAAGGTATTCTTAATAATTCTTTCAACTCTTCAATCCATCTGTTTTTATTTTTTTCAATTTGCATTAAAATGTCTTGATGTTCCATAAAAATTTTTTGCCAAAAGTAGTGAATAACTTCTTATACCTTTCAAAAAATCACAGATGAAAATAAAATTCTAATTTTGCGAAAAAAATTATTTATGCATCTCTCACCAAAAGAGATATTTTTCAAACATATTGCCCAAACTTCTCCTGCTCCTCTTGGACTTGAAATTGACAAAGCAGAAGATATTTATATTTATGATACAAATGGAAATAAATACATAGATTTTATTAGTGGCATTGCAGTTAGTTCAGTGGGTCATCAACATCCCGAAATTAAAAAAGCAATTGTAAATCAACTCAACAAGTATGCTCATATAATGGTATATGGCGAAACTATACAGCAACCTCAAACAGATTATATTAAAACTTTGATGCCTTATTTACCTGATTCACTGGATTGTATTTATTTTGTCAACTCTGGTGCAGAAGCCATTGAAGGTGCAATGAAATTATCAAAAGCATATACACAAAGATCTGAGATTATTTCCTTTGAAAATGCTTATCACGGCAGCACGCAAGGTGCGTTAAGTATTGCAGGGAATGAATGGTTGAAAACACAATTTCGTCCTCTTATTCCTGGAAATAAAATTTTGCCATGGAATAATATAGACGCATTAGATGAAATTTCTAATCAAACAGCGGCTGTATTTATTGAGCCCATTCGTGGAGAAGCAGGGGTGCAAATACCTTCTGAAAATTTTATCAAAGCATTGAGAAAAAAATGTAATGAAACAGGGTCGTTACTTGTAATGGATGAAATTCAAACTGGATTTGGAAGGACAGGAAAATTATTTGCTTTTGAACATTTTGGCGTAGTGCCTGATATATTAGTATTAGGAAAAGCAATGGGCGGCGGGTTGCCTATTGGTGCATTTATAGCACATCATTCTGTAATGCAAGTTTTTACAAATCATCCATTAGGTCATTTAACTACTTTTGGTGGCAATGCCGTGTGTGTGGCTTCTGCATTAGCAAGTTTGAAAGTTATACTTGAAAATAATCTGATTGAAAATGCTGTTACAATTGAAAAAATTTTGAAAGAAGAATTATCTCATCCTTTGATAAAAGAAGTAAGAGTAAAAGGTGCTATGTGTGCTGTGGAATTAGAATCAGAAAAACTTGTAATGAAAACAATTGAAAATGCTTTGAAAAACGGATTGATGATTGATTGGTTTTTATTTGCTCCCAATTGCATAAGAATAGCACCACCTTTGATTATTTCAAATGATGAACTAAAAGATGGTATTCGTCGTTTAATACAAAGTATTCCTAATGAATATGATAATTAAAATAAAAAGTTATTTGTCTGATGTTTAAAGTTATTAAGAAATATACCTTCCACGCAAAGTTCGCAAAGGAAAATCACAACGAATTCGTAAAGCTTATATTTGCCATGTATTCTTTTCTACATTCTTTGCTTGAAAAACAATATGTTCTAAATAATAATCACTCAAACTTTAAATTAAATCCTCTCACAAATTATTTTTCTAATGGCAAACAAAAATTTTTCATTTGTATGTACTTATTTATTACCACATCATTTTTTGCACAAACTACTTACATTACCGATAGCACATTTTTTGAAAAAATACATTCATTTTACTTTTTGAATCCATCTCAAAATCAATATCAGTATATTGATACATCTATTCAATCATTCCAAAATTCTTTGCCCATTTATTTTAATGGACAAGTAGGCACTGCACAACCAGATTATTTACTGCAAAATATCAATCCTAAATTAGGAAGCAGAATTACAAATTTATATATCCCTGATTTTTTGAATGAAGAAAATTTTCCTACTTACCGAACAAAAGGATTCTTTTCAAGATTAGAAGGCATTGCAGGAAGCAAGGATGAACAGCACTTCAGGGCACTTTTTAGTTCGCCTATCAAACAAAATCATCAAATTAATTTTTACTTAAAAAGAAGCACTTACACAGGTTTTTATCAATTTCAAAAAAGTAGTTTTACAAATTTAGGATTGGATTATCATTTTTTTGGAAAAAAGAAAATTTCAATGGATGGAAAAATTATTTTGAACATCTTAAAACATCAGGAAAATGGCGGAATTACTGATGATACGCTTTCTTTTGCAAATTTAAATATTGAAAAAACTTTGATACCAGTTGCATTATCAAATGCACAAAAAATGATTCAATCAAATATCTTTAATTACAATTTTCATTATCAAATAAATAATGATTCAACTAAACCTCAAACTATTTCAATTGGCACATCTGCTCAACAATTCAAATTTCAGTATAAAGATAATTTTCCACAATCAGGTTATTATCAATTTGTTTTTTTAGATACATTAAAAACTAATGATAGTTTGAATTCCTTGAATATCAACATTCCTGTAAGTTATTCATTTAGACAAAAAAATTCTATCTATCAAATTACCTATCATTATCAATGGAATAAAATTCATTTATTTTTTGATACCATTATCAGTAATCATTTCATTACAGGAAATTTTCAAACATCATTTAAGTTGTTTCAAAAATTGAATACTACCATTGGAAGAAAAATTCAATATATATTTTATGGCACTCAAAAAGATAACTATTTGATTGATTTGTTTGTTTCATCATCTTTTAAAAATTTTAATTTCAAATTCTCTACAAATCTTTTCAAACAATCGCCAACATTTCAAGAAAATTTTTGGTATAGCAATCATTTTATGTGGTATAATCGTTTTAAAGAAATGGTTGGTCAGCAATTTGGAACATCAATCAAGTATAAACAATTTTTTGAAATTTCATACCAACTATTGTTATATGAAAACTATATTTATTTTATGGACAATTATCCACAGCAATATGCAAACCTACTTTCAATTCATCAATTAAAAACAGATATTGATAAAGTATTTTTCCAACATTTAGGAGTAAATTTAAATTATTATTATCAATGGAAAAATGCTGATGCTATCAATTTACCAGAACACTTTGTTAATGCTGATATTTATTATCAAGGCAGATGGTTCAAAAAAAATCTTTTAGTAAATACAGGATTTAAAATTATTTCTGCTATTGGCTATTTTGAAACTTATCAATACAATCCTGCTACAAGTATTTACAGCATAATGAGTAATCCATTTCAGGCAGGCAATTATCCGCAATTAGGAGTTTATTTTTCAGGACGCATTAAACCTGTCAATTTCTTTATTCGTATGGATAATTTGTTGGCAGGTTATTTTCAACCTTATTATTATTTGCCACATTATATGATGCCCGATAGAGTTTTTAGAATGGGTATAAGTTGGATGTTTTTTGATTAGAATTATGACAATTCAATGACAATTCAACTACGCTTATTCCTTAATTTTGCAGGCAAATTAACCTTCTGATTCGCACAATTTTTTGAAATGAAACTAAAAGTCCAAAGTTCTCATCTTTATGTTGTAGCATTTTCTCACAAAAAGTTACCTCTCAATATCATTGGCAAATTATCTCTTAATACAGAATCAGAAAATTACAAATCCACTTTAGAAAATATCAAACAGCACTTTTCTGCATCAGAAATAATGCACATTAGCACTTGTAATCGTTCTGAATTTTATTTTGTAACACATCAACACATCAACAAAGATTTAGTAAAATATTTTTTCAAAACATTTTATCATCAACTTACTAATGAAGAAAAACAAAAAATTGCAGACAAACTTATTTTCAAAAAAGATGAGAGTGCTGTAAAGTATTTAATGGAAGTAACATCGTCATTGCAATCAATGGTAGTGGGCGAAAGAGAAATTATCACCCAAGTAAGAACTGCTTATGAACATTGCAAATCATTAGAACTCACAGGCGATTTACTGCGTTTGGTAATGAAAAAAGTAATTGAAACGGGCAAACAAGTTTTTTCAGAAACAGATATTGCTAAAAACCCTGTATCCGTTGCATCATTAGCCGCAAGACAACTCACCGACTGGAACATTCCTAAAAATGCAAAAGTTACACTCATTGGTTCTGGTGTAACAATGCAAACTTTTATGAAGTATTTCCACAAAGAAAATTATCAATATACATTTGTAAGTCGCAATAAAGAAAATAGTCGTCGTTTGCAATCCTTGTATGGTGGGCATTTTATGAGTTTGAATGAATTACACCAACTCAATGAATTACCTTCTGATGTATTGATAGTTTGCACAGCATCCCCTACCCCAATTGTTACTACTCAAATTTTTGATAAACTTTTTTCAAATCATCTACAACCTGTTATAGTTGATTTAAGCAATCCTTCGGATGTTAGCGACGATGTGATGTTTCATAGAGCATTTCATTATATTGGCATTGCAAGTTTGAAAAAGCAAGCAAAAGAAAATTTATTGAAAAGAAAACAAGCCATTGCTAATGCTCAAATAATTATTCAAGAAAATTTAAATAAGTTTTTACAAATTTTCAAAGAAAGATGTGTAGAAAATATCATCAGAGATATTCCCGCAGAATTCAAGGAATACAAGAATAAAGCATTTAAAGAAGTATTCAGAAAAAAAATTGAAAATTTAGACCCATCACATAAAGAACTTATTCAGGAAATTGTAGATTATATTGAAGAAAAATACAATGCCGTTACATACAGAAAATTAAAAAGCATACTTTTGCAGTAAATTTTTTCATCTTAATGTCAAAGAAAATAATCATTGGAACTCGTGGAAGTGAATTAGCCCTGTGGCAAGCCAGATACGCCCAGCAATTATTATTGAATGAAGGTTTTGAATCTGAATTAAAAATCATTGTTACATCTGGAGATAAAAATCAAAAGTGGGAAAATAATTTTGATAAGTTAGAAGGAAAAAATTTTTTTACAAAAGAATTAGAAGATGCTCTCTTAAAAAAAGAAATTGATTTAGCCGTTCATTCTTTCAAAGATGTTGAATCATCAAGCGTTCATTCATCTGACCATCCGCTTATTATTGCAGGATTAAGCAAAAGACATCAAGCAAATGATATTCTCATTTTACACAAAAATAGTGTAGATACTTCTCAAATTATATCCATAAAACAAAATGCTACAATTGGCACATCATCGGCAAGAAGATACGCACAACTTAAATCATTAAGACCTGATATAAACATACAACCCTTGCGTGGCAATGTTCCCACACGAATAGAAAAATTCAAAAAACATTTATACTATGGAATTATTTTAGCAAGAGCAGGAGTAGAAAGATTAGGCATTGATTTAAATGATTTTTATGTTTTGAATTTACCAGTGCATTTTTTTGTGCCAGCGGCAGGTCAGGGTATTATTGCTTTTCAAACACATCAAGAAAATGTTGAATTAATCCATATCCTTCAAAAAATAAGCGATAAAGATTCAGAAAAATGTAGTTTTGTTGAAAGAAGCATTGCACAATGGATTGGCGGCGGATGTAGCCAGCCATTAGGTTTACTTTGTGAGAAAAATGCTAATCAATACAGATTGTATATTAGTTTTAATACAGATAAAAATTTAGAATCAATTCATAGTATTTTAGAATCTGATAGTCCTGAAACACTTGTCAATAAAGCAAAAGAAAACATACAGCACATTCAAGAAATTTTGAGAGAAAACATTTTGAGAAAAGTTTTTATATCAAAAAAATTAGAAGTATCAAGTTATTTGAAAAGGTTGATAAACAGATTAAATTGGGAAATTACAGATATTCCGATGATTGAATTAAAAGGCATCCCATTTAATTCTGTTCCAGAATGTGATTGGATTTTTTTTACAAGTAGAAATGCTGTAAGATATTTTTTTGAATCAAATGCTGTAAGTATTGCAGATTTACAAAACAAAAAATTTGCCTGCATAGGAGATAGCACAAAAAGATATTTGGAACAACATGGTGTAAAATCGCATTTTACAGGAGATAGCAATTCAATAACACAAATTGCTGAAAATTTTTCTAAACAATGTGCAGGACAAAAGGTTTTATTTCCGTGTTCATCTATTAGTAATAAAAGTATAGGTGATTTAATCAAAAAAGTGGCAGAAGTAATTTATTTGCCCGTATATGAAAATATAGAATCAAGTAAGAAGTTAGATACAACTTTTGATTATTATATTTTTACAAGTCCTTCAAATGTTCGTTCATTTTTGAAAAGCAATATTATTCCAAACACTGCCTACATCATTGCTATTGGAGAAAGCACACAACAAGAATTATTAAAACATAAGATTGATAAAACAAGAATTATTTTACCTATCGCATTTGATGAAGTAGCAATAACTGCGGCTATGATGAGTATGGTTTGAAATTAAGTGTCTTAAAATTTTTTCTCTACTCTGTCCGTTGCAGACATTTATGGTCAATATTTTAAGTGTTTAGTTAATCGTCATTGCGAGGGCGTAAGCCCGAAGCAATCTCGTAATTGTTTTACGGACAATACTTTTGAGATTACTTCGCTTCGCTCGTAATGACGGTAAAACTCAAAACTGATTAAACTTGAGTATTGAGAATTGAATATTGAAAATTATCATTATTTAAAAATCCATGTGTCTATTATAGTTCAACTTATTAGTTTTTACTGTGTGTTGAGTAATATCAAATTATCACAAAATTTAATGTATCTTTGCAAGAAATAAAAAGTATGAAAAAGTTATTGCTTTTTTATTTATTAAGTTTATTTGCTTTGACATCTTGTGATAAAGTAAAAAATCCAAGAGAAACATCTACTCAACTATCAGGAAGTAATTTTATAGAAAAAGACAATTACGCACTATCAGGAATTAAAAAAGTTTTATTAGAAGATTATACAGGTCATACTTGCGGAAATTGTCCAAAAGCCGCTACCAAAGCAGAAGAGTTATTAAATATTTACAAAGATACTTTAATAGTAGTAGCCGTTCATGCAGGAAGTTTTGCAGACCCTACATCTGCTTATCCTGCTGATTACAGAACACCTGCAGGCACTGATTGGGACAACTTTTTTGGTATATCAGCCGCAGGATTACCCAAAGGAATGATTAACCGCAAAGGTTATCCTACAACTACTCATATTTATTCTTATACACAATGGGCATCGGTGATTCCTTCACTTATCAGAACAAGCCCAAATGTGATTATTAAAATGAAAACACAATATGATACTGTAAATCGTGTATTAAATGTTTTGCACAATATCAAGTTTCAGCAAAATTTTTCAAATGATATATATTTGAACACCATTCTCATTGAAGATAGTATTGTAGGCAAACAAAAAGATTATTCAGTATATCCCGATGATGTAGAAAATTATGTATTTCATAATATGCTTCGTGGAGCATTAAATGGATCTTGGGGTGTTGTAGCAAAATCTGCACCTATCAATGCAAATGACAGCATTACCAAAAACATCAATGGATTTTATGTTAATCCTGCTTTTAATGATAAAAAGTTGTATGTAGTAAGTTTTGTGTATGATAATGTTACTAAAGAAGTAATTCAGTGTGAAAAGGTGAAGATTAGATAAGTTAGATGGATTAGAAGATAAAAAATTGTAGCCGTAAATTCAGGATTTTTTTAAAATTACAAAAATCCCAAATAAATGAAATTATACCAAAACAACTCTGATTTCAGAATATTTTAGAGTAAAAACTTTTTTTCTTACTTTTTTTAGAAAAAAGTAAGCAAAAAATCTCATCCTGCGAGCTAACTCCCCGCTCTGTTTTTTGTAAGAATTTCAGGCAAGGTATGGATAATGCTGTAATCTTTGTTAAATGATTTCCAGTTGTTTTGCATCTTTTTCTACACTTTTAGAACATCAAAAGTTTATTCAGCATTATCAACGCAATCGCCCTTGCCGAAATTCTAAACAAAAAACATTCACGCCTTCCCACTGACGCAGGATGTATTAAGCGGAATTTTTTTTTTGATTGCATTAAACAATAGTTTGTTTATCACCATTATTATGTTCCTTCTCGTAATTTTTTCGGAAATTAAATTTACTTTGTCATATTATCGGTATTTTTGTCCAAAAATTTTTATGCAAACTCTTATATCAACCAACTTTCAATTTCCTAATCAAACAAATTTTTACAAAGGAAAAGTTCGTGATGTTTATACTATTAGCCATCAATATCTTGTAGTTATTGCATCAGATAGAATCAGTGCTTTTGATGTGATTTTACCTCGTGGCATACCTTACAAAGGGCAAGTGTTGAATTTAATTGCACAAAAATTTTTATTGCTAACCAAAGATATTGTTCCAAACTGGTTATTGGACGCACCACATCCTAATGTCAGTGTGGGATTAAAATGCACACCATTCAAAATTGAAATGGTCGTAAGAAATTATTTGGTAGGTCATTTAGCCCGTCAATATAAAGCAGGCAAAAGAGAAATTTGTGGCGTAAAACTTCCTGATGGATTAAAAGAATTTGATAAGTTGCCACATCCTATTATCACGCCAACTACAAAAGCAGAACAAGGACATGATATTGATATTTCACCAAAAGAAATTATTGAAAACAAATTATGTTCTAAAAATCAATATGAACAATTAGAAGATTATAGTTTGAAATTATTTGCCAGAGGCACTGAATACGCATTGAGCAGAAACTTGATTTTAGCAGACACAAAATACGAGTTTGGATTATTAAACGATACCATCTATTTGATAGACGAAGTGCATACACCCGATTCATCAAGATATTTTTATGCAGATACTTATCATACATCTTTGCAAAAAGGCGAACAACCTAAACAGTTAAGTAAGGAATTTGTGCGTCAATGGTTGATTGAAAATAATTTTATGGGGCAAGAAGGGCAACAAATGCCAGTAATGACAGATGAAAAAGTTACAGAAATTTCAGAAAGATATATTGAACTCTACGAAAATATCATGGGAGATAAATTTGTAAAAACGGATTATTCAAACATTGAAAAAGAGATTTACGAAAGTGCATTAAAATCAATACAAAAAATTTCTGCAAAAGTTTAAAATCTTATTTCAATGGCAACATATTTAATTTTTAAGTCATTACACATTGTATTTTTGGTATCATGGTTTGCAGGATTATTTTATCTTGTAAGATTATTTGTTTATACCAAAGAAGCAAGTGAAAAACCCGAACCAGAAAAAACTATTTTAATTCAGCAATTCATTGTAATGCAAGAAAAATTGTTGAAAATAATTACTATCCCTGCAATGGTATTAACTATTTTATTTGGTATATTGATGTTATTTTACTCACCATTATTTTTGACACAATCGTGGATGATAGTAAAACTAATTGGTGTATTTTTTCTTTTAGTTTATCAATGGTATGTATATAAAATTCACCTTTTACAGAAAGCACATCATTTCAAGCATTCATCCATTTTTTTACGAATACTCAATGAAGTAGCCACTATACTTTTAATAGCCATTGTTTTTTTAGCCGTATTCAAAACCAGCACAGATTTCACAAGATACTTTGTATTTATATTTTTCTTTGTAGTGTTAATTGCTGTTTTTATTTATTTGTATAACAAGAAGAGGAAGGAATAGTATTTTTTTTGAAAATATTATTCATCTAAAATATTACTTATGTTTTCAACTCATAAAATTAAATGTGATATTTATTGTCTTTGTAGAAACCCAATATTTTTCAATTGTTCTTCCTTATATTAAACTACTCAAAAAATTTAAAACTAACTTTTAGACAAAATATCATTTATTTTAGACAAAAAATTTTTTCTATTTGAAAATTTTTCCTCAACTTTGTTTTGAAAATTTAAGTGTATGAAAACAAATTTTATCATTTCAATCCGCAAACATTTGCTGAATGCAGCATTGGGCACTATCTTCGGCATTAGTGCATTGTTTTCTCAATCTCAAAACTGGTGGAGAACAAATGGTAACACCCCGCAATCCACTGATTTTTTAGGCACTTCCAACAACTCTCCACTCATCATTAAAACGAATAATGTTGAACGACTCCGCATTGCACCTAACGGTTTCATTGGCATCAACACAACCAATCCGCAGTATGTGTTGGATGTCAATGGCAGAACCAAATTGCGGTATAATGTGTATTGCGACAGTTTGCTGCAATGCAGTAGTTTGAAGGTAGATAATCTGATGGGCAGCGGCAATGCTTTGTTGACAACGGATGCACAAGGCAATGTAGGGCGATTCAATTTCAGTGGCAACACTAACGAAGTGCTGACGGGAAATGGGAATTGGACCAATATCAACAGTTTGTTGCCACCTTTGCAATGGCAAACGAGCGGACAAAATATTTTTTACAACCAAGGGTTTGTGGGCATTGGTACGAGTAATCCATTATTTAGTTTGGATGTGGTGGGAGATGTTCGGGTAAGCAATAATATCTATGTAGGCGGTGGCATTGTGATTAGCGATAAGGTGAATGCATTTACGGAAGTAACGGCACCAAAGATGATAGCGAGCGAAGCGAAGACATCGCGGTTGGTAAGCGACAGTATAATGATGGACAGCACGAAAGCGATATATGGGAATACGATTATACAGGGGGATGTGAAGGTGGCGACAGATGCAGATGTGTTGGGAGATTTGCGGGTAAACAACAAATTGACGATACAGGGGAATGCTAAATTCAACGGACTGCTCACAGCCACGCAGGGATTGATGTTTAATGATAGTTTAGGGATGAAGTGGTATAATAATGGGAATAATTCGTCTCCGACATTGGTGTTTGGTAAAACGATAGGGACTTCTCCGCTACTTGGTAATCCGAATATTTGTATTACGCCATATCCATTGGGACAATTGCCGCCGAATTTTCAGATGTGGGGATTATTTCAGGTGTTGTGGAACAACACTTCGTTGAGTTTGTGGGCGGACGGAGCGAATAGTTTGATAGAGAGTTATGGGAATGGTAGTTTGTTGTTGAATTATCATTGTGGAAAGGATGTGGTGGTAGGGAGTTCGGGCAGCGGGAATTTGATAGTGAATAACAAATTAGGGATAGGGACTGGGAATCCGCAAAAGCAATTGCACATTCAGA